>Ga0209345_10001373_pt1 | contig 29188 bp, 18 predicted proteins | sample Cruoilmetagenom7_FD_187294 | JGI IMG/M metagenome (GOLD analysis project Ga0209345, IMG submission 187294) | Oil polluted marine microbial communities from Coal Oil Point, Santa Barbara, California, USA - Sample 7 (SPAdes) (version 2) | ecosystem: Environmental > Aquatic > Marine > Oil seeps ...
GTATCCATTGCTCTTTGGGATTTCTTACTGTTTAGTAATGGCATATTTTCTTAAGAAATTAAACAAACTTAATACATCATTAATTTATCTATGCCTTTTACCCATTATAGCAGGAATTGCAGATTATTTTGAAAACATCGGAATCATCACAATGCTAAATAGTTATCCAGATATTACAGAAACTATAGTTAATACTACCAGTATATTTTCAGTTATAAAAAGTAGTTCTACAAGTTTGTTTTTTATTGTTATAATTATAATCTTGATACTGTTTCTTAAGTCACTCATCAAAAAAAACAAGAGATAGACACGTTAATATCGCCAGCGCTCAATCATCCTTAAATATTGCTTCATCCACAGGATAAACCAATATTATAAAATGTACTATAATGTACCGTGTTATGTAGCTTGAGATTTGCTTAAAGGCAGTGCAGAACGTTAAGAAAAGGTCTGGTAGACCTTTTTAGTGAATGAGCCAGATGGCGCTTTGGCTTACTATAGTTTCTTGAAAAAATTTATTCTAAAATGTTTCTTCTACAATGTTAATGAAATCGAGTTATTTAACGAGATTCATGAATTCCTCTAAAACAATTTTAACCTTGTGAATAAACACTTTTTTAGGTGAAGCGACGACGATAAGAGAGAAGTGAATGTCTGTGGAATGAAATACAGAACTTAAAACTTCTTTTAAGTATGATCTTTAAATTAAGAATATTTATAGAAACTATGGGGCAATTATTGGTTTATGAGGTTAATATTACAATACCTTTATAGTGATAGTGATTTATCCTAAAAACCATGCAACATATACTTTACCTTAAAATTATTACAATACTTTATAAATAAACTAAATCTTATTGTGCACTCCAACCACCATCTAAAACAAAAGATGCTCCTGTAATTGTTTTTGATATGTCTTTAGACAATAAATAAGCGGTTTCTGCAATAGTTCTAAGAGGAACAAATTCTTTTACTGCTTGTTTTTTTAGCATTACTTTTTCTACAACTTCACTTTCGGTCATATTATGAGATTTTGCTTGGTCTTTAATTTGACCTTCAACTAAAGGTGTTTTGACATAGCCAGGACATATTGTGTTGCATGTAATGTTATGTTTTGCACCTTCTAAAGCAAATACTTTAGTCATGCCAATAACACCATGTTTTGCTGTTATATAGGCAACTTTATATTTTGAGGCTCTAATGCCATGCACTGACGATATATTAATAATTCTACCAAATTTTTGGTCTTTCATATACTTCCATGCAGCCTTAGAGGCATAGAATGAAGCGTTCATATTAATATCAATAATCGCTTTATATTTATCATTTGGAAAATCTTCTATTGAAGATACATATTGAATACCTGCATTATTAATTAATACATGAATACTACCAAAAACAGTAATTGTTTTATCAATTAATTCATTAATTTCTTTAATCTGCATCAAATTAGCATTAGAAAAGGATGTTTCTATTTGATATTTTTCGGCTAAATCATTTGCTATTTCTTGTCCGTTTTTTTCTAAACCATGCAACATGATATTGTAGCCTTTTTCTGCATATAATTCTGCAATACCATAACCTATACCACTTGTACTACCTGTTATTAAAACTGTTTTACTCATTTAGAAAATCATTTAAAACCTTATTAAATTCAACTGGCTGATCAATTACAACTCCATGTCTAGAATTATGGATGATACTTAATTTAGCATTTTTTAATTTTTGCATGTATTCCTTTTTAAAAGAAATTGGTGTATAATCCATATCTGATGTAACTATTAATGTAGGAGTATTAATATTTTTTATTCTATCTCCTAAACCCCAATCCATTAATGTTGTAAATGAATTAAAGTATACGTCAAAATTTGTTTTTTTAGATCTTTCCTCAAAAGTATTTCTTAATTCTAATTGATGGTCTTCTGGAAACATATTATAAGATATTTCTTTTGCTAAAGAAATTAATCCTTTCTCTTTTAAATAGGTGGTTCTATTTTGAAGTAGTTCCTCTCCAATTTTACCCATATTATTAAAATCTGGTCCACTATTTACAATCACCATTTTTTCTATTAATTCTGGATAACTTGCGGCTAATTCAAAAGCGATAGCTCCACCCATAGAAAAACCAATAACAGTTACTTTTTTAATTTGTAATAACTTTAGCAATTCAACAATATCACTTGCCATTATATCAACACCATATTCTTTTGGAATACCTGTATCACCATGTCCTCTTAAATCAGGAGTGATAGTTCTATAATTTTTACTGAAATAAGGGATTTGAAAATCCCAATCTTTTTTTGAAGATCCTAATCCATGTAAAAACAATAGAACATCACCTTTGCCCTGATCAACATAATCAAATAATATATTATTTATTAGAATATTTGACATTTATATTATTATTTTTTTTTGAAAAAATTAATGTTATACTTCAATTCAAAAGAAATTAATGTGCTCATTACAGGCGATGCAACAAACTCCCTAACATCTGCATTAAATAAATTAGTAACATTTGCTCCTAATGATAATTTATCATTTACATTATATCCTATGTTCATGTCTACTGTAAAACCACCTAATTGACCATAGTTCCAAGTTCTACCGTTTTGAGCGTTTTCAATTACATCATTTATGCCGTCACCATCTAAATCTTGAGTTTCTGCTGCTATATTAATTCCTGAAAAGAAATCGTATTTTTGAACATATCTACCATATATTGCTCCGTAGAATTTGTTTTTATTATAATGCAAACCTGCACTCATTTTGTGGTTAGGTGTATTTATTGGTAATTCGGTTTCTAAAACAACACCATCTAAATTACCATCATTATCTAAGTCGTTTTTATCTAAATCTCTATCAAAATAGGAATAGTTAAGAACTGCTCTTAAATTGTCATTAAAATAATAGTTAAGACCTAAATCTACACCATAAGTATCTACTTTACCAAAATTAGAATATGTTAAAACAAAAGCACCTGTAGAACCAGGAATTACATCTTCAATAGGTTGGTCACCAATGTGTGTTACAGGACTTTCTGCACTTATTAAACGTAGTGGACTGATAAAGTTTTCCGATTGATTATAATAAGCATTAGCGTCTAAAAATAATTTATCCGTAAGTTTACCTTTATATCCTATTTCATAGGATTTTATAGATTCTACTTCTAATTTATTAATTTTTGTACCATCTGCTAATGTAAAACCTTCACCGTTACCTAATACAACACCACCAAATAAGTTTGCTTTTAAATTTAGTATTGATGGTACAGCAACTCCTTCTCCGTAAGTTATTCTAAATGTTCCATTTTTAACAGATTTTGTTATTGCTAATTTTGGAATAAAATTAGAGCCATACAAATCATGATTATCAACTCTTGCACCTAATAAGAAGTTCCAGCCAGAATCATCTAACTTATACTCAAATTGACCATAAAAACCAGTTTGAGCTACATCAATAGAACCGTCTTGATCTAATAAATAAGTACCTTTTGAATCTGCTTTGTCTAATTGGTATTGAGCACCAACAGTATAGTAGAAATTTTTAAGATTATTATTGTATTGTAGTTCACTATTTAGCCTTTCAGACGCATCTTTAAACACCGCACCTCTTGGCAAAGCAATTCCATATGTAGAATTCCATTGTTCAGTAAAAGACCTACTAGCTGATTCCTCTTCGCTAAAACCTGCTTCAATAAAAGATTGGTAGTTTTGAGTACGCTGGTTTAGGGCATATGTGTCATCTGTTTTACTCCAAGTATAATAAGCGTTGGCAAAAAAGTTTTTAGATACAAATTTAAGTTGAGCAACATCAATTGACCAGTCTTTAATTTGATTTCTACCTGCATTAGTGACTCCTAAATTATTGTTATTACTATGGCCATAATAACCTGTAATTTCAGATTTTTTTGTTGGATTAAAATACAATGTTGTACCGTATTTTAAATTATCAAAATCTCTATCTAATCCCTTTTCTATATGTGCTCCTGTTGCAGTGTAAACTGAATCAGTATATTTAAATTCTGTTCCTGATGTTTTTTCAAAATGTAATTTGTAAGAGAATTTATCTCCTAATTTTTGTGCATGTCTTAACCTTGTAGATAAAACATTTTGAGAACCACCACCAACTGCAATAGTTGTTCCCTCGTTTTTACTTGCATTCTTTGTTATGGTAGAAACTAAGCCATTATGTGCATTTGGACCATATAATGTACCGTTTGGACCTAATAATATTTCTACACGTTCTACATCCTCTTTAATAACAGTAGTAAATGAACCAAATGGTAAACCTGTTGCAATCAAAGTAGAAATCCTGTCATCTGTTACTTGTAAATTTTTAGAATTAAAGGCAGAATTAAACCCTCTAATATTAATACCAGTACCTAGAACTCCTGTTCTTACAAAATCAACTCCTTTTTGTCTAGATGCTAATTCTCCTAAATTAAAACCTGAAAATTGCTCTATATCTTGTCTTCTTATAACATTAACTGTTGCTGGAACATCTGTTAATTTTTGAGATTTTTTATTAGAAGTTATAACAATTTCATCTAATACGCTATTAGAACTTTCTAATTCAAAATCTAAATTCATAGTTTTTGAATTTACAGAAATATCCTTTGTAATAGATTTATAACCTAAATAAGATAATTCTAATTGATAATCTCCATAAGGAATATTATTTAGAGCGTAATTGCCTTCAAAATCGGTAATTGTTCCTTTTTCTGTTTTTTTGATTAGTACACTTGCGCCTGGTATAGGTTCTCCAGCATTGTCTTTAACAACACCTGTAATCGCTCCTTCTTGTGAATAACTTACAAAGGCGAAGCATAAGCTTAATAATAGTAAATATTTTTTCATGATCATAATTTGGATTAATTGATTTAGGTTCGCAAATTAGATATTAATAGTAAAATTTTAATTTTGTTTTAATTTTTACAAAGTATGACTTTATGTATTTAAATCAATTTTTAAAATATAAATCCTTTAAAACATATTATTTAATTAATGTTAAATGAAGTGTGACTTAAATTTATGAAATACATTAGGTAAGTTATTCGAAAATTGATTTAATACTTTTAACAATATTTTCTTATCATTATTGTTTGGGTTTAATAAAATCATTGATTTTTCTAATTCATCTAAAAGTTGGGTTTCGTTAATATTTTCTTCCATATATTTAGATAGAAAAATACTCCACAATATATTTGGAATGTAGTTTGGTTTTGATTTTTGCAATAATTCCTCTTCAAGAATAGAATATCTATTGCATATTTTTAATAGTTTCCCGTATTTTTCAATTTTAATTAATAAATTAAAAGCTGAAGTAAAAAAATGATGCCATCTATATTTTAATATTTCTTTAGCATTAGTTTTTAAGTAGAAATCTATTGTTTCTTCGGCTAATTTATAATGCCCCAATTCTGTTAAGACTCTAATTTTATAAGATATATAACCTACTCTTTGATGGTTGTTTGGAGATGATTTAAATAACATTAAACTATCATCTAAAATTTTTTGTGCTTTACTGAAATTTCGGTTTTTTAATAAAATTGCTACTAAATTATTGGTATACATTAAGGTATCGTTATTATGTTGTCTTATAGATAACAATGCGTAGTATTCTGCTTTATTAAATTCGTTTTGCTTTGAGTGTAATAGAACTCTACTTGCATAATAATTTGACAATAAACGTCTTGAATAGAGTTCACCATTATTAAAGTAGTCATCAATTAAATTAAATATATTTTCTAATTTTGAAGTTTGATTATTGTTGGTAAATAAAAAAGCTAATAAGACAAAGGCATTATATCTATTTCTACCATCAATTTCTTTTGTGTTAAAAATTTTATTTAACCATTTTTCCCAATATTTAGGATTGCTTTTGTTTAGCGTATATTGATTTGTAATTTCAATAGTAGCTTGGTATAATTTACGATGTATTTTTTTTGATTTCACATAAAAACTTTCATAAGTCTCTAAAAAAATAGAAACAGTTTTATGGTCTTTATACCTCATTCTTACCAGTAAGTAAGGTTTGTAATCTTTAGCAAGTTCAAATATACTTTGAAAATTAAAATCTAATTCTTTATCATAATCAGACAAAAACATTAAAAAATCACTTTCTTCTTTTGGAGAAATGATATCAGTTAAGATTTTATTTTTTAATGATAAAATCCAATTAATAGATACATCTACATCAATTGCTCTTAATTGTTTTAATACCCAAGATTTAATATAAGTATATTTACGCTTATCTAAATCTACATTAAAAGCCTTAAAATTGTTGTTTGGTAAAGCATTGCTAATAAGCAATTTAATGATATCACATTTTTCGGCATCAACAAAACGTATTCTTTTTTCTAAATACTTTGCTTCATTTGGCAAAATTGTTTTGCTAAATTCGGTAAATTTTTTTAATTTCAATTTTTAACAAAAGATTTTATACATCGGTTTACTTCTTGTGATTTTTCAAATTGCACAAAATGACCACTTTCGCTAATAGTCTCCAATTTTAGATTTTTAATACTTGTTGTTGCTACTTTTATTACATCTTCTAATTTTAAAGTTGGATGAAATATTTTATTTGGTATTAACGCATCATTCTCACCAAAAACAAGTAGTGTTGGTGTGTTAATTAATTTTAAGTCTTCTATTATAGGTTCATCTAACATGCCATAAACACTTTGAGCAATTGCTTGACAATGCTCTTTAAAATTGGAAGCATTTTTAATTTTTTTTCTATCCTCTACCATTGTTTTTATTTCTTGTGGTGATTTATAGAAATTTAGTTCGTAATTTCTTTCTATTTGAGCATCACTTGTATTTTGAACGATTTCTGGAGTAAAAACCATTTTCATAAAACCAGCTTCTTTATCAGTAAATTCTTCTAAACCAGCTGGAGCAATTAATATCAATTTTTGTATTTTATTTGGATATTTTATCGCGAATTTAGCACTTGCTTGTCCACCCATAGAATGACCAATTAAAGTTATGTTTTTTAAGTTAAGCTTAATAATTAAATCCATTATTACTTCTGCAAAAAATGTAGGTGTACTTTTAACATCTTTAATCGTAGATTTTCCAAAACCTGGTAAATCTATTGCCACACAAGTATATGTTTTTTTAAGTTGCTTAATGTTTTTACTCCAAGCTTCAAGATTGCTACTTAAGCCATGTACAAATAATAATGTTTTCTCACCATCACCTTCTTTAATATAACTTATTTCTAGATCTTTAACCTTAACTATTTTGTTTTCAAAACTATATTTTGAAAGAATATTTTTCATTGGTTCTTTATTTTGAGCATACATATTAAAACTGATAATCAATGATATTAAGATGTAATTTTTCATGATATGGCATTAATTTTTTTATAATTTTTAATTAATTGTTTTCTTGAAATTTTACCTAATGAGGTTAATGGTATCTCATCTAAAATAATTAACTCTTTAGGGCATTTATATGATCCAATTTTAAACTTTACTTGTCTAAGTATTTCTTTTTCTGTGCTAATTGATTTGTTTAGTTTTATAAAAGCCACACCTATTTGTCCCCATTTATCATCATCAAACGGTAAAACTACAGCTTGTTTTACAGCGTCTACTTCTTCTAATGCATTTTCTATTTCGCTTGGATAAATATTTTCTCCACCAGAGATATACATGTCGTCTTTTCTTCCTTTTAAATATATAAATCCATTTTCATCAACATAGGCATAATCACCTGTAAATAACCACCCATTTTTAATTTTATTCTTTGTTTCTACCGAATTATTCCAATAACCTGGTGTTACAATATCACCTTTAATGCAAAGTTCACCAATTTCACCTATCCTTGTTTTTTTATTATTCTTTGTTACAATTTTTACTGATAAATAGAAGTTTGGTTTACCTATTGAGTTTCTATGTTCAAAAGTTTTAGTTTGATGTAATGATGTAATTGAAGGACCAGCTTCAGTTAGACCATAACCTGGTCTAATAATAATATTTTTTTTGTTTTTCCAACTAGTTAATAACTCATGTTTTACATTTTCGCCACCAGAAATTAATTGCCTAATTTTATTTAAACTTACTTTATCAAAAATTTCAGAATTTCTCATCATTCTTAATGTTGTTGGTAATGCCATAAATAATGTGATTTTATTTAATTCTAAAATAGATAAAACTTGATCTGCATTAAATTTTCGGAGCATACCAATATGCGCACCTTTATGTATAAGTGGTGTAACAAAAATGTGCCAACCAGATGTGTGATATGGCGGTAAAATATTAAGTGTAGAGTCTCTATGGGAAATCCCTAATTGCATAGAAGTATTTAGACTATTCCAAAACATCATTTTATTGGTATATAAAACGCCTTTTGGTGTACCTGTTGTTCCAGAAGTGTAAAATATAAAAATTGGATTATTTGATTTTATGACATAATCTGTTTTTTTAGAAATAATAGGTTTTAAATAAAAATTAATTAATGAGTTAATGTTTATTTTTGGATATTTATCTAAATTAAGTAATGATAATTTATCTTCTTGATTATCATTAAACAGTACTAATTTTGGGTTACAATCTTTTACTAAGTATTTTAATTCTTTATCTATTAATCTATAGTTTAATGGTACTAAAATTGCCCCTAAACGTAAACAAGCAATAAAAATAACAATATAAGGCACACTATGTTCAGATAAAACAGCAACTCTATCACTTTCTTGAATGTTAAGAGAAATAAATTTTTCGACAAGTCTATTTGCATAATTATCTAAATCTAAATAAGTGTAAACTTTATTAGAATCATAACACGTTAATGCTTTTTTTTCGGGTGAATATTCTGCCCATTTTTCGACCCAGTCTAAACCTTCCATTTTATATGTTTTTTGGCTTTATTTGGTGTAAAACTAAACCAATTAATAATGATATAACTATAGCAATTGCAGCTGAAACTCCAGGATTGTTTACAGGTTCTTGCATATAAGGTGTTATTCTACCATAATAAATACCAAAATGAAGAACAATAGCCGAAATACTTGCTATAAAAACAGTTCTAGTTTGTACGTTTTTTAAAAATGTACCAAATAATACAGGTACAAATGCAGCACTAAAATAGGCGTAAACTCCATTCTGTGCAAAAATAGCAACACTTAAATTTGGATTTTTAAGCTGATTTAAACTTAAAGCAAAACTAATTATTGCTAAAACTACAATAACTAATTTGTTGGTTAGAATTGTGTTTTTAAGTTTCCCTTTTCTTAGAGGTTTAATAATGTCAGATGTAATGGTTATTGATAAGGATTGTATTAAACTTTCTAAAGTAGATAATCCAGCAGAAATTAAGCCTATAATAACAACCATACCAATACCAACTGAAAATTTACTCACAACATAAGTTGGTATAATTTCATCCATTTTTAAAGGTTTTCCATCAAAACTTAATGCAGGGAATTCTATTCTTGCATATAAACCTACAACAACTACTAAAAAGAAGAAAATCATAAATAGAATACCACTAAACAAATAGGTATTTATTTTTTTTGGGTTTTTTAACAATAATGATTTTGTTATAATATGAGGCTGACAAACTATGGCAATACCTATAATAAACTGAGTTACAATAATCTCAAAATAATCTCGAAATAAAAAACTCTTCGGATTAGTAGTAGTAGTTAAATTAGGGTCAATTTTATTTAGTTTTGATAAAAATCCGTTAATTCCATCAGAAAAATGATCAATACCAGAATAAATTAATATTATAGCAACAATTAACATAATAATTGATTGAATAGTATTTGTGTAAACCATAGAATTTGCACCTCCAAACATCATATAGCCAAAAACAAAAACGGTGATTCCTGCTAAAACTAGTGTAGGAGAGAGGTTTAATGATTTTGATATAACTTGCGTTAAACCAACATTAATTAATACAATAAAAGTAATGAGTAATAAGGCTATAATAGCAAAGAAAAAAGCATAATTTTTATTATTGAATCTATTGCCAATCCATTCTGCCATTGTGTTAGCTTTTACGGAAGAACCATATTTTGCAAACCCTTTAGTAAAAATAATTAATGATAAAAACGCTGCGATAGGCAAAACAATTCCAAAAGATAACACTCCAGAAATACCATAAAGTGCTATAAAGCCAGGGTTTATTATAAAAGTTGCAGCACTTGTCATTGATGCGGCTAATGAAAGCCCAACAACCCAAGGTGAAAAACCAATAGTACCAATAGCATAATCAGCTATGTTAGTGGTTTTTCTTGCACCTCTAATTACAAAAAATAAAATAACAGAAGCGTAAACGCCTAAAAGAATCCACATATAAACAACCCATTGTTCTGAAGCCATAATTATTAAGTTTTTCGCAAAATATAATTATTTATGTAGGTATAAATATAATAACAATAATTGAATGTTGAGACTTTTATAATTTTATAGTGTATTTTTTTCATTTATATTAAGTATTAATTGATTATTTGCTATGTGTGACTTTATAATTTACTTTGAAGTATAACTATATAAAATTATTTGAAATTAATCTATGAAATAACATTATTATGTTAAATAGAAGTAAGGTGTTTTTACGGCATCATAAACCTTTAGCAAAACAATAGGCGACGAGTCATGATTGTTTCTAAGGATTTGTTAATCCTTGAATTTTTGTTTTAATACAAAAGATTATGAAGAAGTGTATAGAATTTTTTAAAAGGCATAAGCGTTGGATAAAAATTTAACTCTTGTGAATACCTAGTAAAATGCTTATAAAAAAAACATTTATAAAATTTTCTTAAATACTCAAAATTTGCATAAACTAAAATGTAGCGAGCAAGGGAAAAGCAATTGCACAAGAATGGCAAAGCGGCAATTTTACATAATGGCAAATTATAGCTACAAATGTTATACATCATAATTTTTCCAACGCGCCATCTGTGTTATAAATAGCTTCATCCACAGGATTAACCTATTTATAAATGCACTATAATGTTCTGCGTTATGTAACTTTGCTTTGGTAAAAGCGAAGTTCTTTTCCTAATTTTATTTGATTTTTTTCTTTCTAAAAGTTTCTTTAAAATGTAATGGAATACTCTTTGCCCGAAGCGACGATAGAAGCGTAGTGGTAATGTGTATGAAATGGGATTATTCTATCTAATCTTCAATCGATTATGGGATTCCGCAACTATTTTTCTTACAAAATTGTTTACATTTGAATTCTCTCCCTATTACTATATATAAATTATTAATCAAAATTTTATCACGCATCATGTTATTTGTTTAATATTTTTTCTAAAAATGCTTGTTTGTTTCTTCTTGAAACAGGTAGTTTTTTATTATTTGTAAGTATTACAAAACCACCATCATTTTTATTGAATTCTGTAATATAATCTAGATTTACTAAATAAGATTGATGAATTCTAAAAAAATTACATTCACTTAAAAAAGCATCATACTCTTTAATAGTTTTAGATACCATTATTTTTTTATTGGTTGTGGTATTAAAAATTGTATAATTTCCAGATGATTCGCAAAAAACAATTTCATTGATTTTCAGTAACTCAATACCTGTATTTGTTGGTAGTGCAAGTCTATTAATTTCATGTTTATTACTTATTAAATTTTCTAATCTATGACTTAAGTTTTTAAGTTCTTTTTCTTTAGAAAATTTATTTACGGCAAATATTAATTCCTCGGGTAATACGGGTTTTAATAAGTAATCTACGGCACTACATTTAATGGCTTTAAGTGCGTAATCATTATGTGCTGTAACAAAAATAACATTAAAGTTAAATGTGTCAAACTTTGCTAATAAATCAAAACCACTACCATCTTGCATTTCAATATCTAAAAACACTAATTCGGGCTGTTTGGTATCAATTAAAATTTTAGCTGTTTCTACACTGTTAGCATCGCCAATAATATTTACATTTGGACAAAATTTGTTTAAAAAATTATGCAGTGTTTTTCTGCCTTTAGATTCATCATCAACTATAACCACTTGTATCATATAGTGTAAGGTATTTCTAAAGTAACTGTTGTTCCCTTTTGGTTATTGTTTGGTTTTATAGTAAAATGATAATCTTTTTTTGTTTCCTTAGTGTAATTTGAAAGTCTATTTTCGATTAATTTGAAAGACATTGATTTATGTTGTTTAAAATTAGTTTTTTCTTTTTTTGATGCCATAGTTAAACCGATACCATTATCTGTTATGATACAAAGAATTGTTCCAAAATCATTTTCATCAATAGCATTTAGCACTTGAAATGAAATTGTAATATTTCCTTTTTCTTTTATTGATGAAATACCGTGTTTTATAGCATTTTCGACAAAAGGTTGAACTAACATTGGCGGAATATTGATTTCATCAAACTCCTTTGGATAATTAATTTGGTAATCAAAAGAATGATCAAAGCGCAATTGCTCTAATTTTATATAAGCATCTAAAGCAAAATAATCTTCTATAAAAGGGACAAATTCTTTGCGTGAATTTTCTAAAATTAATCGAATTAATCTTGAAAATTTAGCTAAATATATTTCAGCATTTGTTACATTATTTTCAGATACATAACTTTGAATAGAATTTAAGGCATTAAAAATAAAGTGAGGATTCATTTGGTTTATTAAGACTTTTTGCTCTAATTCTAACTTGTTTTTTTTTATAATATTATATTCATTTAAACGCTTAAATTTATTTGCTTTTTTAACAAAATATAATAACCCTAAAAGTAATATAGTTAATGCTGTTAAAGCAAAACCAAACTGCTTTTGTTTAATTAATTGAGTGTCTTTTTTATCAATTTCTAACTGTTTAATTTCAATTTCTTTTTCCTTTTGAGATACATTAAATTTTGTAGTAATCTCATCGGTTATTTTCCTTCTTTCAATATTAAAAACAGTATCTTTAGCTTTTAGAAGCAAATCATAATAAATTATAGTTTCTTTTTTTCTATTTAATTTTTTTAGACTGTTAATAATACCCTTCAGTGCAGTCGGATTTTTTTTATTTTTCCCAATTTTTTCACTAAATAAAAGACTACTCTTATAATTATTTAGGGCAAGTTTATATGCTTCATTTTTAAAGTTAATGTCTGCTAACAACAAATGAGTTTCTGCCAAACCTCCAATATCATTTAATACTTTAAATTCTTTTAAAGCAGTTTTAAAATGTTTTTTTGCATTTTGGTTATCATTTTCTGATAGATAAATTTTGCCCAATTTAGTTAATGCAATAGAATGATTTCGTTGGTAATTATTTGTTTTACAAGATTTTATTACTTTTTTCAATAATGCTTTTGCTTCTTCTTTTTTATCTAATTTTTCTAAACAAATAGCAATATTTAATTCAGTAGTAACAATACCTTGTTTATTGTTTATTTTATATAATATTTTATTAGTTTTTTCAAAATAGGGTAGGGCTTTTGCATATTCGCCTAAAGATAAATGAAGTGTTCCAATTGCACCAAAAGTCATAGCTTGGTACAATATTTCTCCTTTTTTCTCATAAATTGGTAATGCTTTTAAGAAGTTTTTAATAGCCAAATCATGTTTGTCTTGGGCTCTTAAAATATTTGCAACATTACTATAATTTATAGCTAATTGTAAGGTATCTTTTAACTGTTTAGATATTTCAAAGCTTTTTTTATAAAAAACTAAAGCAGAATCAAATTGAGATTTTTTATAAAAAATAACACCTAACTGATTTAAAATATCACTTTCCCATTTTTTATTTTTAATAATAGTAACTTCCTTTAAAGCAATTCTGAAGTTTTTTTCGGCTTCATTGGTATTGGTATATAATTCTTTTTTACCTAAAGCAACTAGTGTTTTAACTCGCTGTTCTTTATTCTTTGTTGTTTTAATAATAGTCCTTAAACTATCTAAATTTTGTGCTTGAAAAATAGATATTGAAAAGAAATAAAAAATTAAATAGAGTGCAATTTTTTTCATGAAGTATCAAAAATATAAAAAATAAGACTATAGGTCCTTATTATTCTAATTAAATACCAAATGATAATTGACAATGACCGAATACTAGTTCACTATTTTTTTAAATAGTAAGTGTATATAATTTAGTGGCAAAATTAAATAAAAAACATGCAATTTGTGAAAACTAAAACATCTCTTTCAAACGCAAGAATACTTAGCTTTATTCTTCTTTTATTTATTTCTAATTATATAGTTTCTCAAACAACATACGTTCCAGACGATAATTTTGAAAACTATTTAGAAACTCATGATGCTAACGGTAATATAGTATCTATTGGTGACCCAACAAGTATGGGTAATGGTATAGCTGTTGATGACTTCGTAAATACTGCGAGAATTAGCACCGTTACTAGTTTAAATGTTTCAAGCACAAATATTTTTTTATCTACTGGATTAGAAGATTTTATTGCATTAGAAACATTAAATTTTTCAAATAACAATTTGCTAAGCATAGATGTATCTGCTAATACCGCTTTAACGGCTTTAAAATGTCAAGGTAATCAAATAGCAAGTTTAAATGTAACTGCTAATACTTCCTTAGAAATATTATGGTGTGGCAACAATCAAATACAAAGTTTAGATGTGTCTGCCAATGTTATATTAACAGATTTAAGGTGCTCAAATAATTTATTAACAAGTCTAGATGCAAGGAACGGGAACAATGTAAACTTTACAAATTTTAATACATTAAACAACTCAAATCTTGCCTGTATTGAAGTGAATAATGTTGCATACAGTACAACAAACTGGACAAGTATTGATGCAATAGTAAGTTTTAGTTTAGATTGCTCTGCTTCTCAAACTTATGTGCCAGACAATAATTTTGAAGCATATTTAGAAACCCATGATTCAAATGGACTCATCGTGTCTATTGGTAATCCAACAAGTATGGGTAATGGTGTTGCTAATGATGATTATGTTACAACAGCAAAAATTAATACAGTTACTAGTTTAACTGTAGGTTCTCAAAACATCTCAGATCTTACAGGTATTGAAGGTTTTAGTGCTTTAGAAGTATTAGAATGTTATGATAATTTACTGACAAGCTTAGATGTGTCTGCTAATACGGCTTTATTCTTTTTATGGTGTCAGGCAAACTCATTAACCTCTTTAGACGTATCTTCTAATACATCTTTAACGACATTAAGATGTTTTAATAATTCGATTGCTAATTTGGATTTATCTGCTAATATAGCTTTAGATTTTTTATGGTGTTATGATAACTTATTAACTTCTCTAGATGTAAAAAACGGAAATAACTCAGCAATTTTCAATTCTAATTTTAATGCTACAAACAACCCAAACTTAACCTGTATAGATGTTGATGAAGCTGAATACAGTATAACTAATTGGACAAACATTGATGCTGCAACAAGTTTTAGTACAGACTGCTCTGCAGCTAAAACCTATGTGCCGGACGACAACTTTGAAGCCTTTTTAGAAGCTAATAGTATGGGTAATGGTATTGCTAATGATGATTATGTATTTACTGCAAATATTAATTCTGTTACTAATTTAATGGTAAGCGCTCTAAACATCTCAGATTTAACAGGTATTGAAGACTTTACTGCATTGGAAACACTAAATTGTGCAGGCAATAACTTAATAAATTTAGATGTAAGCCAAAATATAGCCTTAACTTCTTTACAATGTTTTTCTAATCTACTAACTAGTTTAGATGTAACTCAAAATACATCTTTAATTACTTTGTGGTGTCATCTAAACTTGTTAAATAGTTTGGATTTAACCCAAAATACAAGTTTAACTGATTTAAATTGTGGTAGTAATAACTTAACGAGTCTAGATATAAGCCAAAATGTGATATTAACAAAATTATATTCTTATTCAAATCAATTAACAAGTCTTGATTTAAGTAATAATTTTATTTTAAATGATCTAGATTGTAGTAACAACCAATTAACAAATATGATTCTTATCCAAAATACAGCATTAACTAATTTAAGTTGTCAAAACAACTTATTTACAAGTTTAAATGTAAGCCAAAATGTAGCGTTAACTAATTTATATTGTTATAATAACTTATTACCAAGTTTAGATGTATCTACTAATACGGCTTTAACAGATTTACGTTGCGAAAACAATCAATTAGCTAGTTTAGATGTATCAGCCAACACATCTTTAATATGGCTATATTGCAATAATAATTTATTGACAAGTTTAGATGTAAGAAACGGAAATAATATAAATATGACTACTTTTATAGCAACAAGCAATACTAGCTTAAATTGTATAAGTGTTGACAATGTAGCATATAGCACATCAAATTGGACTAATATAGATTCACAAGCATATTATGGAACAGATTGTATTTTAACTTACGTTCCAGACAATAATTTTGAAGTTTATTTGGAAGCTAATGGTATGGGTAATGGCATTGAAAATGATGATTATGTATTCACTTCAAATATTAATTCTGTTACTAATTTAGATGTTTCATTTCAGAGTATAGCAGATTTAACAGGTATCGAAGATTTTATAGCGTTAGAAACTTTATTTTGTTCCAACAATAATTTAACAAGTTTAGATATTACTCAAAATACAGCTTTAACTAACCTAAATTGTCGTAGCAATCAATTAACAAGTCTTAATTTAAATCAAAATACGGCTTTAACTATTCTACGTAGTGATTATAACCAGTTAACAAGTTTAGATGTATCTTACAATACTGCTTTAGAGATGTTATATTGTAATTATAACTCACTGACCAATTTAAATGTAAGTCAAAATATTGGTTTAACACTTCTTAATTGTGGCAATAATCAATTAACAAATCTAGATGTAAGAAACGGAAATAATACACTCATTACAAACTTTAAAACCCTAAACAATCCAAATTTAACTTGTATTGAGGTTGATAACGAAGCATACAGCACAACAAATTGGACAAACATTGATGCAACTACAAGTTTTAGTACCAATTGTAGTTTATCTATAGAAGATTTTGGCCTAAACAATTTTTATGTTTACCCAAACCCTACAAGTTCTCAAATTACAATCTCTAACATCCAATCATCAATTAGTAGCATTACAATTATAGATGTTATGGGTAAAACAGTAAAAAATGTTGTTCCAATTAATAACACAATTATTGTTTCTGATTTAATAAATGGTCTGTACTTTATGCAAATAAAAACCGAAAAAGGAATAGCAAACACAAAGTTTATAAAAAAGTAAATAGACCCTTTAAAAAAACATTCTTAAAACTAAATTCATCTATTTATAGATAGCTAAATAACCTGTTTTCACCTAGACGAAACTTTAATAAAACTTTCTAAGTACATGACAAAAAATAAAATATATTCATATTAGATTGATTTTCATTGTTTAGCAATACACCCGCTAAGAAGTTCAATCCGTATTTAAATATGCTTTTAGCTTTCCTACCATGTTTTTTGACAGTAATGGGATTTATTTGATGCAAGTATATTCCAGTTTTATAGCACCAGACAAAGGCTATCATAACGAGTAAAATCAATTTTTCTATTCTTTGAACATCTTGCAGATGCGTTTTTTCAATATCAAATCCACTAGATTTCATTGCCTTAAAACACATTTCAATTTGCCATCGTTTTTGATAGTCTTCTTGTGCGTTTTCAGGTTTATTAAATGATATGATAATTAAAAAATCTTGTTTTAAGTTCTTTGGTTTGAGTTTACAACCTGACAAATAACAAAGTTGTCTATTTACTCTGACAATCTTATTATAACAAACAAACTTATTGGTTTTAAATCGATTAAACAAGTGGGATGCTTTAATTTCTTTGTTCTTATGCGGTATAAACACCTTAAAATTATTACGAATACATATGTAATATCTAATCTCATTTCTGTTTAAAAAAGCTAACCAGTCTTTACCTACAAATTCTCTGTCAGCAACAACAGATTCAATAAGCTCTTTTCCGAAAAGACCAATGAACCTATTGATTAAATCGATACGTTCCTTACTATTAGAATTTCCTCTTTTATCAAGCATGGTAAACAATAACGGAAAGGCAACACTTTTATAAACAATACCAAGCATGAAAATATTAATGTTAGTTTGTCCAAACTTCCAATTGGTTCTATCAATGCTTAAGATGAGTTTTCCTTCCTTAGGAAGAAGGTTGAAAACAAGACGTGCAATAAGATTAGAATCCAAACGATAGCCTGCTATAAAGCGTTGGATTCGTCTCAGGGAAGAACCTGAATCGGATTGGCTATCAAAACCATTAGCAAGCTTCTCAAATGTAACTGTTTGTACTTTACATAAGGATATTACGAAGTGAGAAATGAGTTTTAGTCTTGCTAGATTGATTTTACCTTGCAAATGAGTGTTCAGAATAGAAGTTAATTCACTATTTTTAGTGACTGCATTGGTTTTCTTCATTAGAAAAATAAGTCGAATTATTCATCTAATATACTGAAAACCAATGCTTTATTCTAATTTTTTAACACTTAATTTGTTGATTTTCAATGAATTCTATTTTACATAATATTAATAGTTCCTAACAAAAAAAAGCTTAAATAATTGCAAGAATAGAATAAGTGCTTAGAATTTTATCCTTCATAAAATTTAAGCTCTTATGGCAAGCTTACGAGAATCGTGTAGAAAAAAATATTATGCACAATTATTCAAATACTCTAAAATTTTAATAAGAGTAAAAAGGCTAGCTTTTATTTTGGTGTTGGCAAGCGTTGGATAATTGTGTTTAAAATAAATTGCCAGGGCAATTTGATTTTATAAAACAATCGAGCGCTTGGTAGCGGCTATTTTACATAACGACTAATTATAGATACAAATAAATTAAAACTGTGCGTAGCACACCGATTCTTGTTTAATGACCCAAGTTCATATTACTGTAATGAAATACGATGCTTCTGGGATATTTTACATAATAGCATTATAGCTATCAAATGGACTTCTCTCATAAAACACCAATGATAACATTTGTACTATAATGTTCTGCGTTATGTAACTTGAGCTTTGGTTAAAAGCGAAAGTTGTTACTACTTTTCTTGAAAAAATTTAATCCCAAAAATTTCTTCTGCAATGTTAATGGAACACTTTTTATGCGACGACGTAGGAGGGAAGCGTAATGTGTGTGGAATGGCTTATTTAAATTGTATTATTAAGGAATTAATTACTTGCTTTAAAGACTTCATGTATAATTTTATTATTATAGATGTAATATATTACTCTGTTAAACGTCTTATATATATAATACTATTAATAAAAATAATATAACAATTGGTATAAATATTGCTTATATAAATAATGTAAATAGTCTTTTAAATAGCCATTTAAATACTATTTCATATATTTGTAACATATAAACTCTAATACATAAAAGTATTAAAAGTTATTATAAAGAAGTTTTGAAAACAAGAGTAGACATATCTAAAGTATTCCCTAACCATGTGTTTTGGGATATGGATAGTAGTAAATTATCTATTAAAAGAGATAAAGATATTATTATTCCAAGAGCGTTATATGCTACTAATAAAGATTCTTTTCCAAAAGATATTAAAGTATTAGAAGAATATTATTCTAAAAGAGATATTGTAGAAATTCTAAAACAAACTAAAGAGAATATTAGTAATCAAGTATGTATATTAGTTAGTAAGCGATATAATACAAAGCCTTTCTACCGTTACGCAGTATAAATAATGCAAGCGGTTTCCAAATTACTTTTACAAACAATTAAAGAATTACAAGCATTGCCAAGTCTTTCCGATTTTGCATTAGCAGGTGGTACAAATTTAGCATTACGCTTTAATCACAGAATATCTGAAGATATTGACTTATTTTCTACCAATATTATTGGTATTAAAGGATTTGAACAAATTGAATCAGAAGCCAAAGCATTTTATGGTGATAAATTATTAAATATAGTATATCCTATAAAAGAGAATGACCAATTTGTAGATATACGTTTTTATGTGGCTAAAAAAGATGTTATAATAAAAGTAGATATTATTCAGAATATGAAAGCACTCTATGATTTCGAAATGATTAAAGGAGTCCGATGCTATGATGTAAAAGATATAGGGCTTTTTAAATTAGTGAGTTGCGCTAGTCGTCCTGCTAAAAAAGATATTTATGATTTAGAATATATCACAGAATCAGAAGATTTATCTGAATTATATAACATGTTGAAATCAAAAAAAGAAAAATTTAATAAGGATACAGATAGAAATATATTTGATTTAGATGAGGACCCAGACCCAATTGACAACCCTCATTTACTTCTGTTATTTGACAAAAGAATGGCTACAAAACAAAAAATGCGTCATTCTCACGATAATATTCTAAATATTGAAGGAAGTAAATCTTGGCATATGGCTAGTATTAAATGGCGTATGAAAGTTAGGCGACTGTATCAATATTTAGGCGTAAAATATCCAAAATTATAATACCTACTGGAACTTTAAGATAAAACATTTATCCTATTAATAATAGTTCTTTTTCTGTAGTATTCTGGATTCTCAAAACAAATACGACCTCTAACTATACCTGGATGAATATTTAATTCATTTGCAAAATCAATAATTAATTCATCATCAAACTCTTCATTAGACATATAGAATTCATTCCATATATCAAGTTTTATTAAATTATTTTGCGCATAATTATCAGCTTCAAACTCTTCCAGTTTCATATTAGCATTGTTTATAAAGAAACTAGCTCCTTTATATTTAGATTTTGTGAGATGTTTATATATATGACCTAACTCATGCATAATGGTGAAAGCAAAATTATCTAACCTTTTATATTTTAAACTTAAGAAAATAGCTGGATTGTTTCCAGAAATAAAAGATTTACCTTCAACAGGAGTCTTTTGAGGTCTATCTAAAACATCAAACTTAATACCATGATTTGCAAGTATTTTTTTTGTATTTATTACTGTGTAACGAATGCTTCTGGGATATTTTACATAATACTACATTATAGCTATCAAATGAAAACAATGGCTTAAACAACATAATGAATATTTGTACTATAATGTTCTGCGTTATGTAACTTGAGCTTTGCTTAAAAGCGAAAGTTGTTACTATTTTCCTTTAAAAAATTTATTCTCAAAAGTTTCTTCTGCAAAGTTAATGGAACACTCTTTATGCGACGACGTAGGAGGGAAGCATAATGTGTGTAAAATGGAATAATTGTTAATTATTTGTTTAGAATTCAATTATAAATTTGAAAGTATTCTATTGTTAAAAAATTATCTTTGGATAAGAAATAGCTTGATAATATGGCAAATATAAAAATTCCTGAATCATTAAATTCATTATTACAAAAAGATCAAAATTTAGATGGAATAGTAAAAAAAACTCTATCAGATTTTGGAGAAATATTAAAAGAAAATAATCTCTTTTTTTTTGAAGAGTATACTGATCATGGATTGGAACATATTCAAAATGTTTTGCATGGTAGTTCTAAATTAGTTTCGGATGATACACTTGATAATATTCTCACATCTGATGATATAGCATTTTATATTTTATCTGTAATACTTCATGATATTGGGATGCATCTTACTCTTGATGGTTTTAAAATATTTCTTTCTGGGGAATATGATGATTTAACACCTGAATTAAGTGAATTATCATGGGAGAATCTTTGGCAAAATTATTTATCCGAAGCTAAGAGATTTAGTGGCAAGCAACTAACCTCAATTTTTGGGTATGAAGATATAGAAATAAGGAATCCTCTTTTATTAAAAGCTGGAGAATTAAATGGAAATGATAGAAAATTAATTGGGGAGTTTATTAGAAGACATCATCCAAGAATAGCCCACGAAATAGCTATAAACGGTTTTCCAAGTTTAGATAAAAACAAAATACTTTTTGCTTCAGAACTTAATAAAAAACAATTAGACCTTATTGGTCTTATTGCAAGAAGTCATGGAATGAATCTAAGAAAATGTGTCGAGTTTTTAGAACAAAAACATGGAAATTCGCGAAGAATACCTCTGGGAATTCATGCCTCATATTTAATGATATTATTAAGAATCTCAGATTACTTGCAGATTGATAGTTCAAGGGTTTCTAAAATAATAATGAAAACTAAAACTTTCGAAAGTCCAATATCTGAATTAGAACACAATTCTCATTTAGCAATTGATTTTATTGATGATAAATATCAAGATGACCCTGAAAGGATTTATGTTTCTGCTGCTCCGAAGGATAGTTTTATGTATTTAAAGCTAAAAAAATTATTTAAAAGTATTCAAACAGAATTTGATATCTCTTGGGCTGTATTAGGTGAGTTATATGGGAATTTAGAAAATAAACCATTAATTAAATTTAGAAGAATATCTTCTAATCTTGATAACTTGAATTATATCAAAGAGCAAACTTATATTGGTGATTATATTTCTTTCAAAGCCAATGATGATATTACTAAGCTTTTAATAGGCCCTTTATATGGAAATCATCCAAAATATGGTATTCGAGAACTCATTCAAAATTCAGTTGATGCCTGTAATGAAAGAAGCGAAATTGAAAACTTTAATTTAGATTACTCAGCAGAGGTTAACATAGAAATAATAGAAAATACTAACGGAAAGTTTTTTATTATAAAAGACAACGGAAAAGGAATGAGCCTTGACGAGATAAAAAATTATTTTTTAAGTGCAGGTGCTTCGTATAGAAAAAGTAGGGAATGGAAAGAAATGTTTACAGATGAAAAAGGAAAATCAAAAGTTCAAAGAAATGGGAGGTTTGGTATAGGAGTCTTAGCAGCTTTTCTAATAGGAAAAAGTATAAGTATAAAAACAAGAAAGATAAATTCTGATTTTGGATATTCATTTGAAGCTAATCTGAATATGGATCAGATTAATATTTCAAAGGAAGATATTATTGATATTGGTACTATAATAACAATAGAAATAAATGAAGATGTTTTTGAAATACTTAATAGCAATAAAAGATCCTATGATGAGAGTGTATTATGGACAGATTGGTATACTTTAAGTAAACCAAAATTAAATATTTCTTTTTTAGGCAATGAAATTGTAACATATGAAAATTTTGATCCTCATTATTTGGATTCAATAATACCTAATGATTGGAATTATTTAGATGCAAAAGGGTATAATAAAATACTCTGGACATATAGTGATGATTATTCAGGTAGAGATTTAGTTTGCAACGGTATTGCAATTCCAATTGAAGATGCTAGATATGATGAGAAAAAAATAATTGATGTTGGTTTATTTTCAAAAAAACCAAAAATTTCAATTTTTGATAATGATGGTGTAACTCCTTTAACTTTAAATAGAAATAATCTTTCTGAAAATTTAGATTTTCATGAAGAACTTAAAAAATCAATATATAAAGATTATATAGCATATTTGTTAACTTTTAAAGACATTAGTTTTGTCAAGAATAAGACAATAAAAATAAAAGATCAATCTTTAAGCTTTCCAGGTGTTGCTCATTACTATAATTCTAATACAAATGAGATGGTTACTCAATTTGGAGAATCAAATTATTACAAGGGATCACATCTACTTCGTGAAACTTTAATATCTAAAAAAGGTTATATAGTCAACAATAATTATTTTATAAATAGATTAAAACCCTGTAATTTAGTCTTTATTCAAACCTTTAATTATCAAGACCTTGATGAAATTCATTTAGATTTAAAGAATAATTTTTTAATAATTTCAGATGATACTTCTGACTCAATTGACCATTATAAATCATTAATAATTAAAACATTTAGCTATTATCAGCCAAATGAAAATGACAATGATTCAGATCTAGAAGAAGTTTCGAACTCATCGGATTATAATGCACATTATTATTTGAAAGACAAGAAATATCAATTTCTTTTTCAATCAACAAAAAAGAGAATGCCTTACTGGGTAAATGAAATGTTAAGTGAAAATTTTAAAGAGGAAGACTGGATTGCTCTATCTGTTGATAAGCCAAAAAAATCAGTTATTAATAAAGAGTTTTTAAAAGCCAATACACAAAAGTTTAATTTCATACGAGAAGCTCCTTTAAATTGTGATTATGAAGGAGACAAATTGTTAAATTCCTTACTTGAAAAATATATAGGGAATGATGTTATAATACCTTTTGATTTAAAAGAAAGAAAGAAAAAGTTTCCATTGGCTTTTAAGGAATTAAAAAGATATATGGAAAAATACTTATAAAAATTTATTGATGGAAGAATATTTATGGTATAAAGTTTTACATTATTGGTGCTATACAAAACAACCAAACGGTTCAGGTCTTACAATTCCATTTTTAATTGGAGTAGAGAAGAAGTTTGGTAGAGGAGAGGATTATGAAATTGATGACTTGTTAATAGAGTTCCATTCAATTGAAGGGGATTTTTCAATTACGATTCGTAATTGTCAAAATATCAATATGGACGTTTGTTGCTTAGATATACTTAATGAACAAGAAAAAGCTTATCATCAAAATTTTGGTTCAATATATTTAGAAGTAAATGATTATAAGGAACTGAAGAACTTTAATGACTTCAAATTAGTTGTTTTATCTGAATACATCTATTATATTGAACAAAATAATTATTCCATAAATAATGGTTCATGGAGCGATTTTACTGCTGCTGATTTAGAATTGATTGATAACATTATGTAAAATAGAATCTCGATGTTAACCTTGGCCTCATAAAATTTTGGTAAAACAATAAGGTGAAGTGAGCGTCCATATTTTAGGGGTTTAGTAATACAGTTTCTTAAGGGTTATAATTATACAAGGGATTTCAAAGCAATGTAAATCAGTTCCAATGTTTCCTAAAATATAGTGAATGAGCCGTTAATTGTTTCCAAAATTATATGCAGCCTTGATTTTTTGTTTCTTTTGCATCAAGGCAAAAGATAATGAAACAAGAAAAAGAAGATTAATTGAAATTTTAAATATAACAAGTGTATAGAAATTTATTTTTCTTAAATTTTATACTCTTGTGGCAAGCTTACGAGAATCGTCTAAAATTTTTTATGACGTACATTTTATCGAATACGCAATTTTTAATAAGTGTAAAAAGGTTAGCTTTTATTTTGGCGTTGGCAAGCGTTGGATAATTGTGTGTAAAATAAATTGCCAGAGCAATTTGATTTTATAAAACAATCGAGCGCTTGGTAGCGGCTATTTTACATAACGGCTAATTATAGATACAAATAAATAAAAACTGTGCGTAGCACACCGATTCTTGCTTAATGACCCAAGTTCAAATTGCTCTAATGGAATAAGATGTTTCTGGGATATTTTACATAATAACATTATAGCTATCAAATGGAACTCTTATATACTACTTTGTACGAAACACCATAAATGAACATTTGTACTATAATGTCATTGCGTTATGTAACTTGAGCTTTGGTAAAAAGCGAAAGTTCTTTATACATTTTCTTTATTTTTTTCTTGACAAATGTTTCTCTACGATGTTAATGGAACACTCTTTTTACGAAACGACGATAGGAGAGTAGTGGAATGTGTGTGGAATGAGTTTAAATTAATAATTTTCAAATATTTACGGTTTTCCTTCTAAATAATTCCTACAAAAATTGCTATATTTAAACTCTCCCTATATTAAGTAATAACTTCAAATTATAAATTTAATTGGTAAATGTTTTTTGCTAAAATGTTTATGGAATAAAATAAGGGATTGTTAAAATAAAATAAATGGAAAACTTAAAAGTATATAAATGTTTTATTTCTTCTCCTGGAGATTGCAATGAAGAAAGAGAAATTTCTGAAAAAGTAATAGGGAAATTAAATAGTGGACTAGCAAAGCATTTAAATGTAAAATTTGAAACATTTAAATGGGAAAATGATGTTCTTCCTGATGTTGGAAAAAATGGACAAGAAATAATTGATGAATCTGTGGAAGAATCTAATTATGACATTTTTATTGGTATAATGGGTTATAGATTTGGAACTCCTACAAAAATTGCCGGAAGTGGAACTGAGCATGAATATATTAAAGCCGTAGAAAAAAAATTAAAAAACCCTTCGATTAGAATAATTTTCTTTTTTAATAATGAAAATGTAGACCCAAAAGACCTTGATTTTGAACAATATCAAAAAGTACAGCAATTTAAAAGTAATATAGGACGAAATGGCTTATATGTAGATTACAAAGGTGTTTCAAAATTTGAAGAAAAACTTGAGAATAACCTAGAACTTTTTGCAAAAAGTTTGTCAACTCAATTTAAATCAAAAGAGATAGTAGATTCAATAGACAGAATTAGAATCAAACTTGAGAATGATTTAAAGTTCTCTCTGAAATGCTATAATGAAGATTCCCCAATTTGGCTTGATCCTATTATTAGTACAAGTAGTAATTTATCAAAAAACCCTTCAAAAAATACTGAGAACAGAGTTAATATTTCAGAAATACTTAATAACTCAGAAGATATAATTATAAAGGCTCCATCTGAATTTGGCTTAAGTTCTTTAGCTCATTTTTTAAAACTAGAAGCTTGGAAAATTGGAAAAACATTTATTTATATAGATTCAGAATTAACCAAAAAACATAAAATTGTAAAGGATCTCCAAAATACTATTACCAAAGAATATAAGAAAGAAAATGAATCTATTGATTGTATAATAATTGATTCTGTCTGTTTTGAAGAACATGGCACACTCAAAATGATAAAGAATGTTACTGAAAGTTTTAAAGAAATTCCAATAATTATTCTTAATACTATAGGTAATGATCTGTTTTTGACAACCGAAGAAGAAGATGAAGATGTGAAAATTGATAGAAAATTTAAAAATTACTATTTATTGGCTTTGCCGCAAAGTGAGATTAGAAAGATTGTCAATCAATATATGGTAAACAAATCTTTTAATGAGGATAATGATACTGTTCTTAATAAAGTGACTAATGATTTGGAGGTTTTAAATATACATAGAACAGCTAAAAATTGTTTAGCTATATTAAAAGCATCGTCGAAAATAGGAGTTGAACATACATCAGTAAATAGAACTAAACTATTAGATACAATTTTGTCAATAATATTTGAAGAATATGATATTCCAACCTACAAGAGTAAGAAACCAGATATAAAAGATTGTACATATGTCCTAGGATATTTTTGTGAGCTACTTTTGAAACGTGGTGATTTCGAGTTTTCAGAAGACTATTTTAGAACAGAGTTAAAAGTGTTTTGTGAAGAGAACTACATTGAATTAGATTTAAATTATTTATTTCAAGTGCTCATTGATAATGCAATATTTGCTAAAAGAATTGACTTGTATTTCTTTAAAAATGTGTATTGGGTATTTTACTTTCTTGCACATAGAATGAATCTCAATACTCACTTCAAGGAAAACATCTATAAAGAAAAAATCTATGTAGACTTTCCAGAAATAATCGAATTTTATACAGGAATTGATCGTAATAAAGAGGATGCCATAAAAGTTTTATTAAGTGATATTAAAGAAACTTTAGCTACTGTGCATGAGAAAGTCAAAATTCCAGGAAACTTAAATCCCTATAACGCAATTTCATGGGAACCTGATGTTAAAAGTTTAGAGAAAGAAGAAGAAAAAATCAGCAAAAACGTTATTTCTTCTGGATTACCTGATGCATTAAAAGATAAATATAATGACAGACATTATGACCAAATAAGACCTTATAATCAAGTTATAAATACTGTCATGAAAGATTATTCTTTTAAAGTGTTAATGCGACAGATAACTGCGAGTTCAAGAGTTCTTAGAAATAGTGATTTTGTTGATTCTGAATTAAAGAAAGAATTTCTTGATGAAATTTTAAATGGTTGGAATGAAGTTACTAAGTTGTTAATAGTGTTGACGCCAATTTTAGCACAAAAAGGAATTGCAGCTTTTGAAGGTGCAAGATTTGAACTTGACGATGAGGATTTTAATATTACTGATATTGAAGAAAAAAAATTAAGAGTCTTACTCTCAATACCAACAAATATTGTGAATTTTTTTAAAAATGATTTGTTTTCAAATAAAATGGGACCTCTTATTTCCAGTAAAGCTAACCTTGAAAAAAATTCATTACTAAAACATGAGTTAATGATACTAATATCTAAAGAGAGACCCAAAAATTGGAATGCAATTATCGATAATTATATTGTTGAATTAGACAAAAATTCTTTTTTCTTATCAGATATTGCTTTGACTTTAAAAGTTCAATTCAATTATCATGTAACCGAAGTTAATGAAAGGAGAATATTAGGGAATTTAATGCATAAATGTAGAGCAAAACATTATTATAATAATAATAATCCCGATTTAAAATTAATAAATAGAGCTAGAAATGATAGTCGAAGTAAGCACTTTTAATGACCTCATAAAATTTTGGCTAAAACAATAGGAGAGAGGAACGTAATATTTTAGGGATCTAGCAATACATAATCTTAAGAGTTTCAATTACACAATGAATTTCAGAACTGTCTAAATCAGTTACAATGCTTCCTAAAATATAGTGAAGCGAAACGTAATTGTTTCCAAAAGTTTATGCAGTCTTGATTTTTTTGTTTCTTTTTTTATCAAGAAAAAAAGATTTATTAAAACCTTGACCAATTCTAAACTTTCAAATTCTATTTTACATAATATTAATAGTTGCAATCAAAAAAAGCTTAAATAATAGCGAGAATAGAATAAGTGCTTAGAATTTTATTTTACTCACGTGTTTAATTATTTCCTAAATTTTTAATGGAGTTCGTGAATCTCCTAAAATAGATTTCTTAAAATTTAAGCTCTTATGGCAAGTCTCTGAGAATTGCGTAGAAAAAAATATAACGCACAAATACTCAAATACGCTAAAATTTCAATAACAATCAAAAGCCAGCTTTTTAAATGCGCTGGCAAGCGGCTGGAAATTGAGTTAAAAATAAATTGCATTAAGAGCAATTTGATTTGTAAAAACAATAAGCGTTGGCAGCGGATATTTTACATAACGTCAAATTATAATACATAATGTTTTATAAACTCTGCGAAGCAAACCGTTTCTAGTTTAATGCCCAAGTTCTTTAGTTTCTTTAACAGACAAATGTTTTTGGGATATTTTACATAGTATAGAATTATAACTTACAAATGATTAAACAGCTATAACTGACAATACAATACATTTGTATTATAATGTTCTGCGTTATGTAACTTGAGCTTTGGTTAAAAGCGAAAGTTGTTACTATAGTTTCTTCAAAAAATTTATTCTAAAAACTTTCTTCTATTATGTTAATGGAACACTCTTTATGCGACGAC
>Ga0209345_10001374_pt1 | contig 29180 bp, 32 predicted proteins | sample Cruoilmetagenom7_FD_187294 | JGI IMG/M metagenome (GOLD analysis project Ga0209345, IMG submission 187294) | Oil polluted marine microbial communities from Coal Oil Point, Santa Barbara, California, USA - Sample 7 (SPAdes) (version 2) | ecosystem: Environmental > Aquatic > Marine > Oil seeps ...
GCTTCCCATCCGTCCGGCGCGGAACCCTTGCCAGAAACTCGCTCAAAGCTCCCATCGAGAAACTCCCCACAAATCAAAGAAGCCTCTGAATCGCAGATCACACGTCAGCTCGAAAGTGTGCGGGCGGAGCACCGCTTACGCTTCGGCTGAAGCTTGGCATGGTCACGGCGCTGGCGGGTGCGCCGGCGGCCGGGGTCGCGGTGACGCTATTGACCTGAACCTCTGAACCTCAGAAATGCGTCGCCCACCGTGGGTGCCGGTCGTCGATGACGAGAGCGTGGCTGTGCCTGTGATGACCCTGAAGGTGAGGATGATCAGGTGGCAGGTTGTCGTGGGTGTGCTCGACCTCCGGCGTGTCCCCGGCTGGCCAAAGATGCAACGCGCTGATGATCCCGGCACCGGCGACTCCCGCCAGCACGACCAGTGCGGGGACTGCGCCGAACCGGGTCATCAACCAGCCGGACAGTGGATAGCAGAGTAGCCAGCAGGCATGGGACAGGGCGAACTGGGCGGCGAATACGGCAGGCCGGTCCTCGGAATGGGCCGAACGCCGAAGGAGGCGGCCCGAGGGGGTCAGGACCGCGGAATAGCCGAAGCCGATCGCCAGCAAGGCGGCAAGAAGCATAGGCCAGGAGAGACCGAGGGCGGACATTGCCACCGCGAGGGCGAGAAGGGCGGAGATCATTACGACCGATCCTGCGAACATCACGGGTCGATCCGGAAGACGGTCCAGCAGGCGCGGCAGGATGAGCGCCGCCGCCATCGACCCGGCGCCGAAGGCGAACATGGTCCATGCGAGTGCCGACTCCGACAACCCCAGCATCCCCCGCACCAGGACGACCGAGTTCACCAGCACCATCGACCCCGCCGCCGCGACCGCGAGGTTCAGCGCCAGCAGCCCGCGCAGGCGTGGCGTGGCGAGGTAAATGCGGATGCCGCGGGTCGTGCGGTCGAGGATGCCGCGAGGTTCGGAGGGTTTGGGGCTCGGCAGCATAACGGAAACAACGAGCAGCGCCGAACCGACGAACCCCACCACCGTCCCGAGGAAGAGCGCGTTGTAGCTCATCACCGCCAGCAGCAGAGCGGCGAAGGTCGGGCTGACAATGTTCTCGAGATCATAGGCGAGCCGCGAAAGCGACAGGGCGCGGGTGTAGCTCTCCTCCTCTGGCAGGACATCGGGGATGGTCGCCTGGAAGGTCGGCGTAAATGCGGCCGAGGCGGATTGCAGCAGGAAGATCAGGGCGTAGACCTGCCAGACTTCGGTGACGAAGGGCAGCGCCAGCGCGCACCCGGCCCGCACGAGGTCGAGCGCCACCAGCAAGGCTCGCCGGTTTACCCGGTCGGCGAAGGCTCCGGCGACCGGTGCGACGCCGACATAGGCCACCATCTTGATTGTGAAGACGGTGCCGAGAACCATCGCCGCGCCGTCTCCGGCCAGATCGTAAGCGAGCAACCCCAGTGCCACGGTCGCCAGCCCGGTGCCAAGAAGCGCGACGATCTGCGCCAGGAACAGGTGTCGGTAGATGCGGTCGGCGAGGATGCTTAGCATTGGAGCCTCAGAGGAAGCGGGAGATGGCCTTCAAATCGTCACGGTCCGTCGCGCCATCTGAAAGGCAGTGGTCCATGTGGTCATGAATCAGGGCCTGCTTGGCGTTCCGGATGGCACTTTCGACGGCCTGCAACTGCTGGGCGATATCGAGGCAGGGCTTGCCGTCCTCGATCATCGCCGTGACCGCGCGCAAGTGGCCTTCGGCGCGTTTCAGCCGCGTGACGATTTTGGGATGGGTTGCGTGGGTGTGTTCGGATGTCATAGGATATAGGTAACCTCCCAGGGGGGATATCTCAAGATGGCGCATAATGCGCCCGGACAGGTGGATGGCGACAGGCGGATGAAGCTGGCAAGAGCATTCTTGACGATCTTTCTGAACGGCATGGCGGCAGTGCTGTGCCTGTCGCTGTTGGTCTGGACGATCCAGCCGGTCGCCTCGCATGTTCCGGCTGTGCTGGACGTTCTGGCCGAGCAAGCACAGATGGTCGAGGAGCACGGCCACAGCCATGGCCTTGAAGAAGACCTCGCCTGGGCCAAGCACGGCCACAGCCACGACAAGGCTGATCACGACCACAGTCCCGCAGTGTTGATCGGCTCGCCTGACCTTCACTGGACCCCGGTCGAAAGAACCGTCGAAGCCGTGCTGCCGGCAGACTGGCGATCGACACCGACCGCACCCCACGATCGACCTCCGCGCGCGTGACGCCGGGCCATTGCGCCCGTCTCGTCCAATCGCAACGCAAATCGGAGTTTTTTCCATGACCGCACTTTCGTGGGATGCGGCCCGGGCTATGAGGCGCCCGAGCATCGCAGTCCTGACCCTCTCCCTTCTCATCCTCTGCGCCACGCAGGGCATGGCCCACAATGTCACCGAGGGTGACGCGGGCTATATCCAGGAAATCTGGGGGGTGAACCTCATCCCCTTCATGTATCTCGGGGCCAAGCACATGGTCACCGGATACGACCACATCTTGTTTTTGCTCGGCGTGGTGTTCTTCCTCTACAAGATGCAGCATGTGGCGATCTATGTGTCGCTCTTCGCCCTCGGGCATTCGACGACCATGCTGCTGGGCGTCTATTTCGGCTGGAGCGTGAACGCCTATTTCATCGACGCCATCATCGGCCTGTCGGTGGTCTACAAGGCGCTCGACAACCTCGGCGCCTTCCAACGCTGGTTCGGCTACCAACCGAACACCAAGGCCGCGACGCTGATCTTCGGCTTCTTTCACGGCCTCGGCCTTGCCACCAAAATCCTTGACTACGCGATCGCCTCGGACGGCCTTGTGCCCAACCTGCTGGCGTTCAATGTCGGCGTCGAACTGGGCCAGATCATGGCCCTCGCGGTGATCCTGATCGCCATAGGGTGGTGGCGCCGCCAGACGTCCTTCTGGCGCCACGCCTACACGGCCAATGTCGTGATGATGTCCATGGGGTTTATCCTGATGGGCTATCAGTTGACCGGCCTGTTCCTCTATTCCTGACCTCACGGAGATACCCATGCACAACGCACAGAAACCCGCCCTCGAAGACCTGCCCACCACTCGGCAGCTGCTGAAATCCACCGCCATCGCGGCCGCCTCGGCCGTTGCGATCCTTGTCACAGTCGTGCTGCCCGCCGAATACGGGATCGACCCGACACGCGTCGGTGGCGTCCTTGGCCTGACCGAGATGGGCGAGATTAAGCAGCAGCTGGCGGAAGAGAAGCGGCTGGATGAGATGAGCATGGTCGACGACCGGCCCAGCATCTGGTCCGATCTGGCCGACCTCTTCGTCAGCAGCGCCGCCGCGCAGGATGCAACGGAATGGCGGGACGAGACGACCTTCATGTTGGCACCCGGTGAATCCGCCGAGTGGAAAATGGAGATGACAGAAGGCCAGGTCGCGCAATACCGCATGACGGTCGAGGGCGGACGGGTGAACTTCGACCTGCACGGCCACGGCGGAGGCAACTCCGTCACCTATGAGAAAGGCCGGGGATCGTCAGGTGAAGAGGGCGAGATCACGGCCGCCTTCGACGGCGATCATGGCTGGTTCTGGCGCAACCGCGACAGTAGCGTCGTGACCGTCAAGGTCCAGGTCCGCGGTGACTACCAAGTGTTCAAGGACGCAAGCTGACACACCTCCGGCGGGGCCTTAAGGGGTCCCGCTTCCTTTCCCCCCCGACCCAGAGGTTCAGAATGCTTCGTATCCTGATACTCGCCGCCTGTTTTGCCTTCTCCACAGCCTCGGTCTCACGGGCGCATTCCGAAGGGCATGGCTCCAGCGAACCGACAGAAGCCCTCGTCTCCGCCGTGAATGCCGCCGGCTATCTGACGCGCACCGAGCTCGACCATGACTGGAGCCCCCTCGACGCGAGCTTTGTTCAGCTGCCGATCCAAAACGCGAAGATATTGGCCATCGTCGACGGCGATTATATGGTCGCGGTCACCAAGGCCGAAGAGCGGACCTTCTACACCCTGGTCGCTTACAACGGGACCGTGATCGACGCAAACTTCACGGGGCCTCTCAAGTATGTGTATGACGCGCAGGACCCGTCCACCTGGACGACGGACTGAACCCGCGCCACATCGCCCCAGGAGGCCACTATCCGTTTCTCGATCACCATCCTTCTGATCCTCGTCCTGTCTGCCGTCGGCCTGACATACGAGATCGCCGCCGGCCGTGTCCTCGCGCCGTTCTTCGGAACCTCGCTCCTGACCTGGACGACCGTCATCGCGACCGTTCTGGGCGGCTTCTCGCTCGGCAGCGCCCTTGGCGGCCTCATAGCCGAGCGTCCCCGGGCCATCGCGATGGGGAGCGTGCGCAACGCGCTGATAGCCACAGCGGTGCTGATGGCCGTATCGCCAACGCTGCTCGGCGCCTTCCACGCTTCGGGCGCTCGGGGCACATGGGGCATGATCGTCACTGTGTTTTTTGTCTTCTTCCCGGCGTCCTCCGCCGTGACCCTGCCATCGCCCCTGCTGGCCAAGCTCGCTATCGAGGCGCGCCCGGGCCGCGAGGGATCGTCGCTCGGCATCGTCATGGCCGCCGGATCGGTCGGTGCGATCTTCGGCGCCATCGTCGCCGGTTTTGTTGCCTTGCCACTGATCGGTTCGACCCTGACCTTTGCCGCCTGCGGCGCTGCCGCGCTCCTCTGTCTGCCGTTCCTGCGTGGGGGAGAGCCGGGCAACAAGGCCATCACCGCCGCGGCGGTCGTCTTCGTGGCATTTGTCGGCTTTGCAGGGACCCCAGCCTGTCAGTTCGAATCCGGCTTATCGTGCCTCTACATCGACAAAAGAGGCCCCGAGGTGCGGCTCGTTTCTGACGGCACGCTCCAAGCCTCCGAACGCCGCGTGCCCGCAAGTCAGGACGACATGACCGTCGGCCTGGGCCTGAGTTATACCGAATGGCTGTGGGCTCGGATGGATCAGGACCTCGGACCCAATGCTACGGTCCTGTTCGTCGGGGGTGGCGGTTACACCCTGCCGACAAAGCTGCTGGAATCTCGGCCGGAGGCGAGGGCGGTCGCGGTTGAAATCGACCCGTTGGTGACAGATGTTGTGCGGGCTCATATGCCGCGCGCCGGCGCGATGATCGCCCGGACAGGTTACGATCCGTTCCGCGATGGAGAAGGCCGATTGGGCCTCGTCCACCAAGACGGTCGGGTCTATCTCAACGAAACCCGCCAGAAGTTCGATGCGGTCGTGATGGACGCGTTTTCGTCGGGGTCCGTGCCAGCACATCTCGTCACCGTCGAGACCTTCGCGCGACTGCGCGACATCGTCGAGGGTCCGGTATACGTGAACCTGATCGATACCGAGGACGGCCCGCTGGCGAGGGGCGTGCACGCGATCCTGCGCAGCCTTTTCGCGCGTGTCGAAATCGCGGAAGGCGCCTGGAGCGACCGTAGCCGTGCAAATATCCTATTTGCCGCATCGGACAAACCGCTGGCCCCACTGGACAACCTTCCGAAGGGGTATCGGACGACGCAAATCTCCGAAGCCCGCGCCTTCACCGACGACCGCGGCTGGGTCGGGCATCGCTGAGCGGGGACCTGCGCCGCGAAAACCCTTCCGGCCTCGATTCCGAGCCATTCGTAAGGCGGAAATGGAATCATCTATGTCCGAAAATCGCAACCGACGTGCCTTTTTCGGGAACATCCACCCACTGGAGGGTTGTTAATCCTGTATAACAGCAGGAGATCCCGGATGGCCTACACACGCTTTTTCCTCATGATTGCAACCTCGACGCTGCTGATGTTCGGGCTGATGTATCTGAACACCTACCTCGTCAGCCACGTCTTCTGGTCGGAAACGCGCGCCTACATGGCGCTTGTCATGGGTGCTGTCATGGCTTTCGTGATGCTCGCCTTCATGCTGGGCATGTATAAAGACCGCGCCGCCAACATCGCGATCTTTGCGGGCTCAATCGTGGTCTTCGCTGGGGCGCTCTGGTTTGTCCGGAGCCAGGTCACGGTGCAGGACCGGTCATTCATGAGCGCGATGATCCCGCACCACTCGATCGCTATCATGACTTCGTCCCGGCCGAACTGACCGATCCCCGGGTGCGCGAGCTGGCCGACAGCATCGTCTACGCACAGGACAAGGAAATCGCCGAGATGCGATACCTTCTGGCCGACATTGCCGCACATGGCGAGGCGCAGCCGGGGCCTGCCGCGCCCGCTCCGGAGCTGGAAGACGCCGCCAAGGCGCTGTTGACCGAAGTCGTCGCGACCATCGACCCGGAGTTTCTGACAGAGGACGACATCGCAAAGGTCTTTCCCGATGGCGTGGCCTGCCGCTTCACCTACACCAAGACCAGCCCGCCGGTGCTTGTCACCGGCAACGACGGCGCGCTGATCCGGATCAGCGGCGACCTCGTCCAGTTGGAGGCCGACGCCGAAGGGTTTGCCGCCGACACGCTAACTGCGCGGATCAACCAGACCGACGATGCGGAGCTGCAAGACCTGATTGTAACCGCCGGTTCCGAATACACCTCCGGATTCCGCGGTCAGTTTACCTGCACGAACTGAGGAGAGCGACATGCCCAAGGACACCAAGCAAACCGCCGCGCTCTACCGCATGGTCATGCCGGAGCACACCTGCCCATATGGCCTGAAGTCGAAGCACCTGCTCGAAACGCACGGCTACGAGGTGGAAGACCACCACCTCAAGACCCGCGAAGAGACCGATGCGTTCATGCGAGAGCATGATGTGAAGACGACCCCGCAGACATTTGTCGATGGCGAGAGGATCGGCGGTCACGACGAGCTGCGCATTTTCCTCGGGATCGACCCACCGAAGGAGGAGCAGAGCGACACCAGCTACCGGCCCGTGATCGCGATCTTTTCGGTCTGCGCGCTGCTGGCACTCGGTCTGGCCTGGCATCAATATGGAAACGTCCTGACTTGGCAGAGCTTCATCTGGTTCATCTCGCTGTCGATGACGGTTCTGGCGATCCAGAAGTTGCAGGATGTAGAGCAGTTCTCGACCATGTTCCTGAACTACGACCTACTGGCGAAAAAATGGGTGCCCTACGGCAAGATTTATCCTTATGGCGAGGCGCTGGCGGGCACTCTGATGACGGCTGGAATCCTGCCTTGGATATCTGCCCCCGTGGCGCTCTTTATAGGAACGATCGGCGCGGTGAGCGTTTTCAAGGCGGTTTACATCGACAAGCGGGAGCTCAAGTGTGCCTGCGTCGGTGGGTCGTCCAAAGTGCCCCTCGGGTTCATCTCCTTGACTGAGAACCTGATGATGATGCTCATGGGGATCTGGTTGGGCGTTAGGTTCTTTGCCGGAGTGTGATTGTCCGCTCCGATTGAGCTCGCGAACGGCCGGGAGCCATACTCCGGTGACACTCCGGGAGGTCCCTTGCGGCATATACTCTTCATCGCGTTGATCGTCACCGCCTGGGCGTTTTCATCGCGCAGACCGCCCCGCTCAAATGCGCCGTGCCGGACGCTGGAACCTACTTGTATCAGGCGCACGTGCTCGTTCGAGCAGGTGGCGCGCGGCCTTTCTGGCACGCTGATCGTAGAGGAAGCGGATGCGCCGGAGGTCGATCTGGACGGCGTGCTGGTTCTCGACGACTGGCTTCTGAACCCCGAGAACGCGCGGTTCATGGAGCCGTTCGTCCCCCCGATGAGCCGCAGCCATTGAGGCCGCCTCGGCAACCTGCCGTGCATCAACGGGACCTATGATTATGCCAGCGGGGTGAGGGCCAACCAGTGCCTCCGCCTGCGCTTGATTAACGCGTCCAATGCGAGGATCTTCGTGCTTCAAATGGCGGACCGCAAAGGCTGGATCGGCGCGCTGGACGGCATGCCTCTGCCCGCGCCGGAACCCGTAGATTTCGAGCTAATCCTCGCTCCGGCGCAGCGCATCGACCTGATCGTCGATGTGACGGCGGATGACGGAGAAACTGCGGCGCTCCTCAGGTTCGACGACGAACGGTAGCGGTCGCAGGCGCGGTTTTCAGCCACTGGCATGGCCTCTGCCAATCGGCGCGACACACCTGCCGCCCTGCCGCCGAAGCCGAACATGAATGTGTGGGGGATCGACAGCGCCCGGCGGCTTGAGATGGCGAAGCAGGGCGGAGCCATGAGTCGCATGTCCGGTGCCATGATGAACGGCCGCTCTATGGGCTTTCGCGAGATGGCGGGGAGAGGCCAATTTTGGGCGCTGGCGGGTCAGGTCGGCATAACCGACACGCCCTTTGCCGGCCTTGGCCGGGGCGAACCCGTGCGCGTGAGATTGACAAACGAAACCGCCTTTGCCCATGCATGCACCTGCACGGGGTGCACTTCCGGCAGGTGGCTGAAGACGGAATGCTCGGCCCGATGCGCGACACGATCCTCAGCTATCCGGACGAGCCGACGGAGATCGCCTTCGTCGTCGACAATCCCTGCAAGGGGCTTTTCCGCTGCCACATGGTTGGCCACGCGGCCTCGGACATGACCACATGGATCAATGTAACTTGGTCCGCTCAGTAAAAAGGGAAAAAATTGAAGAAATACATCGCTATCGCCCTCATCGCCACCCGCACCGAGGCCCTTGCACAGCGGCGTGAAAGACCCTGATGTGATGAATCGGATGAGTGCGAAGGACCTTGATGACGTTTCCGGCGGTTTGTCGGAACCGTCCAGACCTCGGCCGACCTCGGACTGGCGGTTCAGCAAATCGGGAAAGCCTGCGGTGCGTGCCACGCGGACTTCCGCGCCAAATGAAACCGGCGACGGTTCTGTTTGGCTGCGCAGCGACGGTGGCGAAGGCCGATCACCGGCTCACGGATCATGATATCGAAGCCAGCGCCGCGGTCTCGGCGGTGAGGCCGGGACCTTTGCGTCCTCTCATTGGGCCAAGCTCGAAGGCCAGCCCGACCGGCGGACGCCCGGAAAGGATGGCATTCTGCTTGCGTCACCGCATGAAGTGTCCAGCCACACCTGGCATCACGGCACGTCACTCTTGCTGGAATACATGCTGAAGGGTGAGCAGGCCGCGCCGGAGGCCCGGGCGTCACAGGATTCAAGAGCGGGATGCCTGCTTCCGAGGATGCTCTGACCGAAGAAACGGTGCTGAATACCCTCGCCTTCATCCGGTCGACCTGGTCCGAGCGGGCCCAGGAGGTGCAATGTCAGCGGACACTTGGACGAAATGATCTAACAACGCCAATATACTTCCGAAGCGTCCCTCCTTTGAATCAATGAGCGTGGGCGTCCTCTCCGCGCGCCATCATCATGTGATGGCCGCGATGATGATCCTGACTGGCCATGAGCCCGAAGAAGCCCAACCCCTTTATGCGGGCGACCACAGCGGGATCGCTACTGGTGACACGAAGCTCGGCGCCGGTGTCGGTTTCTGTGGCTAAGACCCGCCAGCGGTCGTCCCGCCCGAGTTGCGCTGCGTGGGCAGGAACCATGCGTCGTAGCGTGGCAATCGTCGCGTCATCTCCGGTTGCCACGGCCAGAATACCGTCGGACAGCATTGTCTCTGTCACGGCCGTGTCGGTGACGAGCCGATCCATATCGAGCAAATGCGCCCGAAGGCCGGCAAGATCCACCTTCGTCCAGTCGGTATTGGGATCGGCCTCCAGCACTCGCACGGCCTCGCTTAGCGCCGCAAATGCACCCTGACCCGGCTCGGTTAAGGTTCGATCTGGCGGCCTCTGCATCTGCATGTGCGCCGCGTGGTCCATGCCGGGCTGGTGGTCGGTTTCGGCAAACGCAATCGGCGTCCATCCGATCACCGCCGTGGCCACAACGAAAATCTGCGGTTTCATGAAAGCACCTTTCGACTATTGCGACAAACCTATCGGATAGCAGGGAATACCCGTATGATATCTATCATGTCCGACTGGCAGACGATATTCGATGGTGCGCCCGTAATGACCTTCGGCACCGGGGCGGCGATTTTCCGGAGGGAGGACCTCGTCCGGTCGATGTATCTTGTCCGGTCCGGCTCCGTCGCGCTGGAACGCGCCTTGGCCGACGGCACGGCCCTGACGCTGGCTGTCGCCCGGAGCGGGATGGCGCTGGCCGAGGCGTCACTGTTTGCCGACACCTACCATTGTGATGCCGTGGTCCACGACGCGGCTGAAGTTGCGATCCTGTCCAGGGTGGCGTTCCTAACCACCTTGAGCAATCGTCCGGAGATCGCGCTTGGCCTGATCGAGGCCTACGCCCACACAATCCAGTCACAGCGGACGCGGATCGAGATCCTGCGCATGCGCAAGGTGTCCAGCAGGCTGGATGCCTGGCTTGACCTGAATGGCGCGCCGCCAGAGGGGCAATGGAAACGGGTCGCCGAAGATATCGGGGTCTCGCCACCCGCGCTCTATCGGGAACTCGCCAAACGACGATTGTGACCGTAGCAGAGGACTGCTTCATCGGCTGAGCAGCCGTCTGAGGTAACGGCGCCCCGGTCGATCAGGGCGCCGCAGAGGAGATATATCGTTAAGTTACTCGACCGTAATCTCGGTCACGGTCAGCTTGCCCTTCACGCGGTCGGCGGTGAAGGCGACCTCCTGACCTTCGGACAGGCCTTCCAGCATCGCCGGATCGACAACCTCGAAGACCATCGTCATCGCCTCCATGTCCAGGTTCTCGAGGGGGCCGTGATCGATGGTCAGGCGGTTCCACTGGGTGTCGACCTTGGTGATCGTGCCCATGCTCATTTCCATGTCGCCATGGCTGTGGGTGCCTTCCGCCACTGCGGTCGAGGCGAAGAGAGCGAAGGCAAGGGTCATCAGGGTTTTCATAAGGAATGTCCTTTCAAGACGAGGGGGGATGCGCCCGGACGGGCCGGGCGCCGGGGGAAATCAACCGCGACGCACATGGTCGCGGGGGGAGATGAGGGTATCGGGGCTGGTGTTGCGGGCCTCCTCGGGAAGCTCGCCGGTCCATTCCCAGGCTTCGGTGCCCGGCGGGTTTTATACCAACCGGGGTCGGAGTAGTCGTCGGCCGCGATGCCCGCGCGGACCTTCACCACAGAGAACATGCCCCCCATCTCCAGCGGTCCGTAGGGCCCCCACCCGGTCATCATCGGCACGGTGTTCTCGGGGAGCTCCATCGACATTTCGCCCATGTCGGCCATCCCGGCCGTGCCCATGGGCATGTAGCCGCGTGTTTCCTTCCGGATCATGCCGGTCAGCTTGCGCTTGTCCGCCCCGATGAAGGTGGGCAGGTCATGCCCCATGGCGTTCATCGTGTGATGCGACTTGTGGCAATGGATCGCCCAGTCGCCTTCGTGGATCGCGTCGAACTCGTAAGCGCGCATGGCGCCGACGGGGATGTCGATGCTGACCTCGGGCCAGCGCGCCTCGGGGCGGACCCAGCCGCCATCGGTGCAGGTGACCTCGAAGTGATAGCCGTGCATGTGGATCGGGTGGTTCGTCATCGTCAGGTTGCCGCACCGAACCCGCACCCGGTCGCCCTTGTTGACCACCAGCGGGTCGATGTCCGGAAAAATCCGGCTGTTCCAGGTCCACATGTTGAAGTTGGTCATCTCCGCCACGCGCGGGATATAGGTGCCCGGGTCGATGTCATAGGCCGCCAGCAGGAAGGCGAAATCCCGGTCTACGGCCATGAAGGCCGGGTCGCGCGGATGCACGATGAGGAGGCCCATCATGCCCATGGCCATCTGCACCATCTCGTCCGCATGCGGGTGATACATGAAGGTGCCTGACTTGGTCAGGTCGAACTCGTAGACGAAGGTCTTGCCGGGCGGGATCGCGGGGTGCGACAGCCCGCCGACGCCGTCCATGCCCGAGGGCAGGATCAGCCCGTGCCAGTGGACCGAAGTGTGCTCGGGCAGCCGGTTGGTGACATAGATGCGCACCCGCTCGCCTTCGACCGCCTCGATGGTCGGGCCGGTGGACTGGCCGTTGTAGCCCCAGAGCCGCGCCACCATGCCGTTGGCCATGATCCTTTCGACCGGCTCGGCGACCAGATGGAACTCCTTCACATTGCCGTTCATGCGCCAGGGAAGGGACCAGCCGTTCAGCGTCACAACTGGGTTGTAGTCCGGCCCGTTGCCGGGTCGCGGCGGGACCTGCGTGTTCGGGCTGTCATAGCTCGCGGCTTCGGGAAGGTCCCGGAACCGGGTCTGGGCCTGTGCGGCAGAGGCCATGGCGAGGCCGGCCCCGCCAGCAAGAAGTTGTCTGCGGTTCATTCTGCACCTCCTGTCGCGGCACCCCAGATGGCAGCGGTCATTGCAGCCTCGGCGTGCCAGTAATCGGCCTTTGCCTCGGCGTAGCTGAGTTCGGCTTCAAGGCCCTCACGGGCGTCGGTGATCAGCTCAAAAGTCGAGATCAGCATGCCGTTGTAGGACTTCAGCGCCTCCTTATCGATGGTCCGCCGCAAAGGCAGCACCTCGTCCCGCCAGTGCCGGGCGATGTTGTATTTGCCGGTGACCGCGGCATGGGCCGACCGGGCTTCGGACCGGGCATTCACGGCCAACTGCGCCAGTTCGTTCGCCGCGCGCATGTAGGCCAGCTCTCCCCGGCGTTTGGTGAGCTTGCCGGTGTCGTAGAGGGGTATCTCGAAACTCGCTTTCAGAACCCGCGAGGTCTCACTCCCCCGCCCCGTGGGCGTGTCAGACCGCTCGACCTCGGCACCAGCGGTGATCTCGATATCCGAAAGCATCCGCGTCTGACCTTCCAGCCGGTATTCCTGCGCGATGGATGTGAGTTCCAGCCTTTCGATGGCAAGGTCGGTGCGGTGTTCCAGCGCCAGCCTCTCGACATGGCAAGTCACAAGCGCATCATCAGCGGCTGCAATGGTGCAAAGTCGCCGCTGTGGTCTGACCTGCCGAACTATCGCGCGTCACGCACGGTCTTGAGGGCCCGGATATGCTGGTGCGCCGTCTCTGGGCGGGTTGGGATATACAGTTAATACACCGGCTCGAGATGCCTCTTGGCATCTCAACAAGCCGAGCAGATGACAGGCTTCGGCACGAATGCTGCGACGCTTGGGCCTGGCCGATAATGGGCGTGCGCCGCCCGTCGGAGGAACGGCAGGGCCGGGTTATCTTCTCTGATGGCTGCCTCTACCCAGCCGAGCAGCACTGTTCTGTCTGGTGTATTCATGCGTGGTTCCTTCAAACTGGGCGCAACCCAATATTGGCCAGAAGGGGTGACGACGAAGCGATTTTGCCGGGATTTGTCTGTATCAGTGGAAATATCGCAAAATTTTGGACCTTGGACGGGTTTGGCGCGGTTAAGGGAACCGGGGAAACGGCCTTATTTCGGTTATGTTGGTCCTCCAGCCTTCGGCAAGGCTTCGCCCCCTGTAGTGGACACGGACTTCTCTCACTGAGAAAATGTTGGCGGTGTCTCAAAATCCGCAGAAATTGTTGGCCCGCGGTCGCCAAGGCCGTGCTTGGTGGTGTAGAGTAGACGGGCCTGCGTCTATCCGAGTTTGCGGCTGCTGACGGAAAGCTTGCGACTTTCGAAAATCGGTTCAAAAATCCTAATCAGATGCGGGTCTGCCGAAATGCGAAGATCCGGGCTGCGATCACCCGCTCGACAGACCGAACATTTCTCGGACTCGAACCCCTGACGGATGTTGCCGAAAGGAACACGATATCGGCGACAGCTGACGGAAGAGAACCACAGCTGCCGCTCGATTCTGAATGCCGTGGAAAGACGATCGGGTAGCGCGACCGGAGCGAAGCTCGGCATCGTGACATGAGGATTGCGTGTCGTCGGCCCCGCAGTCTCATCTCTCTCGAAATGGCCGGATCTGCCCGCCACCGAATCTGGGTTCACGCCCCAAACCGCCACATCTCCCGAAGATCCAAATGCCGCGTCCAGTGTGCCAGCAAAGCGAGCCCCGCTTGTCCGATCAAATAGGCCCAGACGACATTGGCGAAGAGCACATGAACCCCGAGCACCTGCTCGCGGACGCCCGGAAACAGCACCGAGGCGGTGCCGATAGTGGCCATGAGCGTCATGAGCAGAAGACCCAGACCATGGATCGCGGACGCCATCGGACGATGATCGTCCATGTCGGGTAAGGACAGGTGGCGGGCCGAGGCCAGTTGTGCCTTCGTGTCCTCGACCAGCGCGGCGCGGCGATTGGCGGAGAACCATGGGATCAGTGACCCAAGGGATGTGCCCTTAGTCCGCAAGCCGAGCGCAAGCCAGAAGAGAGCGGCAAAGCCCAGGGCGGCGTAACCGGAATACTCGTGGACCTCGAAGAGCAGGTCGCCCGGCGAGGTGCCGTGCGGCGCGCGCATCACGAGCGAAGTGGTAAGCTGAGTGATGATGCTGAGGGCAAGGCCGGCGTGGATGAGGCGCGTCGTCAGGGCGTGGCGGGAGGAGGTCTGAAGGTCTGACACCGAATGGGCCTTTCGGAAGATGCGCAGGGGACCCTGCATGTTCGCTTTCTGACAGGCCGACTTTCCCTGGTGCTGACGCCGACATTGCGATTTTGTAATCGTGGTCGCCAACGCTTTGCCGTGGCGGGAACACCCGTTATCAGCCCGGTGACACCATTCGTGAGGAGCCGCCATGTCCGGCTGGGCCAGCCACATTCTGCCATCGCTCGAAGCGCTCGGCCTCTGGTCCTACTGGATCATCGGCGCGGCCTCGATGCTTGAATCCTTCTTCCTGACCGGTGTTGTCGTGCCCGGCACGCTCATCGTCGATGCCGGCGGGGCGCTGGTCCGGCTCGGGCGGATCGACTTCTTCGACTTGGTCTGGTTCGTCGCCATCGGTGCGATCCTCGGCGGCGAGATGGGCTATTTGTTGGCCCGTTATGCCATGAAACGCTTCCCGCAGGACTGGGCGCCGACCCGCTCTCGGACCTATCTGAGGGCCCAGAAGCTATTCGACAGGCGGGGCGGCATGGCCCTGGTCATCGGCAGGTTCCTCGGTCCGGTGGCAGGCCTGGTGCCGCTGGCGGCCGCGCTGACGGGGATGCCTGTCCGCACCTTCCGTCTGTGGAACATTGCCAGCGCCTTTCCCTATGCGCTAGCTCATGTCGCGATCGGCTATACGGCGGGTGATCTGCTGGCGCGGATCGGGCCGGTCGCAGGGCGTGCGGCAATGGTGATAGGGGCCGTGGCCGTCGTCATTTTCGCCTTCTATGTCATCGCCGCGCAGGTCCAGCGCGGGCTCCCGCTGGTGCTGCGCTGGATGGGCCTTCTTCGGGAGTCTGTCCTGTCGCGACCGCGCGTGCGGGGCATGATGGAACGGCATCCCTCTATCACCACCTTCCTGGCACGCCGCTTCGATGCAGATCGGTTCGACGGACTGACCCTGACGATGCTGATCGGCGTGGGCGGCTACCTGGTCTTTGCCTGGGCCGACACGGTCTTCGATTTCCTGCGCCTGCCGCAGGTTGCCGAAATGGACCTGCGCTTCGCCCGGCTGATCCACGCCTTCTGGACGCCGGAGCTGTTGAAGGCCTTCGGTCTGATCACCCAGCTGGGTCACTGGCCGGTGGTGCTGGCGGCCTTCCTTGGCGCGGCCATTGCGCTGGCGCTGACGCGGCGTCGGTCGTCCCTCCTGCATCTCTGCGTGGCGCTCGGCGGCGAGTTGATCACAGTCCGGCTGCTGAAGGGCACTTTCGCCCGTCCCCGTCCTGACCTGAGCTATTTCGTTGAGACCTCAGGCAGCTTCCCCTCCGGCCATGCGACCCTGTCGGTCGCCTTCTGGGGCACCCTGGTCGTGATCCTCTGGCGCGAGAAGCTGATCGGTATTCCGTCAGCCCTTCTGGCAGCAGGCAGTTTCGCGGTCCTGATCGGTGGCAGCCGTCTCTACCTGATCGAGCATTTCCTGTCGGATGTGGTGAACGGGTGGATCGTCGGTGCGTTCTGGCTGGTGATCGGCTTTGGCGTGGCGGAATGGGTCCGGCACTCGCGCCCCTCGTCACCTCGAGACACAGGCTGGCAGAGAGGTGCGGCCGCGGTGGTCCTGCTGGTCGCGAGTGTTGCGGCGGGCTGGGGCGTCGCAACGGCAAACCCGCCGCTCGCCACCCGTGCCGCCGAGGCCGCGCCTGTGCCTCTGACAAGGGCCGACATGGGGACGGCGCGCTTCCCGGTCATCGCTGAGTCGCTAACCGGCGGCGCCACGCTACCGATCCAGACAGTCATCAGGGCCACTGACCCGGCGGCGTTGGAAACCGCACTGACGGCCAACGGGTGGACGCGGCTTGACCGCCCACGCCTGAGCGGCGCGTTGCAAGCCGCATGGAAAGGTCTGCGCGATCTGACCGCCGGGACAACGCCTGCGATCCCGATGTTCTGGAACGGACAGCCTCAGGACATGACCTTCCGCGACCCGCGTGACGGCACGCTGCTCTGGGTCTGGCGCGGCGGCGTCGAGAGCGGGAGCGACGCATCGCTCTTCCCCGTTGCGATAGAGGCCGGCGAGACCGCTGGAACCAAACGAGCGGTGGAATCGCCAATGGCTCTGAGCGGGCCGACTTCAGTCCCGGTGTCGAACGCGCCGACACAGGGGCGCGGGCCGGAGGGGGCCGAATGGAGTTGGGACGGCACGGTGACTGTTGCGTCTCCTGCCCGCTGAAACTCAGGTCGGAAAACGGATCGTCACCTTCAGGCCCGGCACGGCGTCGCCCAGTTCCAGCTCGGCGCCGTGCAGGTTGCAGGCGGCCGCGACAAGGCTGAGCCCCAGCCCGCTGCCCTCGGTCGTGCGGCTGCGCTCCAGCCGATAGAGGCGGCGCAGGACCTTTTCGCGTTCGTCCTCAGGGATGCCGGGGCCGGTATCGGCGACCGTCAGGACAACCGGATCTGAGGCGTCGAGGGCCACGGAGATTTGGCTGCCCGTCGGGCAATGGCGGATGGCATTCTCGATGAGGTTGGCCAGCACCTGCTGCAAAAGGGACCGGTCTCCGTTGACGATGGCAGGCGCGGACGCGGGGTGTAGGGTCAGAGTTTGCCGGGTCTCCTCCGCCGCGACTTCGTAAACGCTCACCATAGTCTCGGCGATGTCGTTCAGATCGACCGCTTCGATTAACGGCGCGGCGCCGCCGCCCTCGATCCGCGCGATCTGGAGCATCGACCGGAAGGTGCGTGTGATCCGGCCGGTCTCTGCCTGTGCGCGGGCGACGAGCGCCTCCTGGTCGCATGACGACCCCGTCTCGCCGATCTGGTCGAGCAGCACCTGAACCCGCTGGATCGGCATCCTCAGGTCATGCGCAATGTCGGTCGAGACCTGCCGCAGGCTGTCCATCGCGGCCGAAAGGTCGTCACCCATCTCGTTCACCGCGCCGGCGATCCGCCCGAGATCGTCGTCACGGCTGTGGGTCGGAACCCGCGCCGAAAGATCGCCGCGCTGCATCCGGGACAGCGTGCCCCGAATCGCTTCGATTCGGTCTTCCATGCGGCGCGCGACCCAGATGCCGAGAATCGCGGACAGCAGCAGCGACGGGATGAGACCGACGAGGACTACGGCCGCGAAGGTCTCGCCAAGTTCGACGATCGGCTCGCGTGACCGAGCGAGGATCAGCTGGCCGTCCCAAAGGGGCGTGCTTCGGAGAAGGTAGCTGTCAGCGGCGGTCGGATCGTTGCCAGTCAGGGCGTCTTCGCCGCTACGAGAAAAGGTCGGGGACAGTGGCAGACCGGTCGCGTTCCCGAGGGGCCGGCCATCCTCGGACCGCCATTCGATCAGCATCACTCGGCGTGGCGTCGCCTCGGCAAGATGGGTGAACCGATCCTCGAAATCGGCTTGGCTCACCGCGTCCTTCAGGGAGGTTTCCGTCTGAACTATCTCGGCCCGCAGGCCGGCCTCGATCGTCTGGCGGGCGACGAAATAGGACGCGCCGAAGCATCCGATCATGGCGAGGGAAAAGACCCCGACCAGTTGGCCGGTCAGGCGCAGAGGGGTCGACCTGATCCGGGGGCCTGAGGTTGTTCGAGCGGACGCACTCATTCGGTGTCGATCCGGTAGCCAGAGCCGCGCAGCGTCTCGATCAGCGGCACATCGAAGGGCTTATCCACCTTGTTGCGCAACCGACTGATGTGCGTCTCGACCACATTGGTCTGCGGGTCGAAATGGATGTCCCAGACCGCCTCAAGCAGCATGGTCCGCGTCTGGACCCGGCCGCGGCGACGCAGCAGCAGCTCCAGCAGGGCGAACTCGCGCGGCATCAGGTCGATGACTTGCCCGGCGCGGGTAACCTTGCGGCTCAGCCGGTCGAGCACAAGGTCGCGGGCGCGCAGAACGGTCGGCTCGTCCGACATCTGCGGCCGGCGCACGAGGGCTGCGACACGGGCCGAGAGCTCTCCGAAAGCGAAGGGCTTGCCAAGGTAGTCGTCGGCCCCGGCATTGAGCCCCTCGATCCGGTCGTCCACGAAATCCACGGCAGTCAGAAGGATCACGGCGGTCTTGTTCTTCGCCCCCCGAAGGGTCTTCAGCAGGGCGATCCCGTCAAGCCCCGGCAGCATCCGATCGAGGATCACCACATCGTAACTGCCGACGGTGGCCTGCACGAGACCCTCATGTCCGGTCATGACTTGGTCAACGGAATGCCCTTCGCGACGAAAGCCGTCGGCGATGTAGTCGTTCGTAGCCTTATCGTCCTCGATCACCAGCAGTTTCATGTCCTGTCCTCATTTGGTTCGGGCACGCGTAAGGGCGGAGCGAGTGACCGCGCCGCCCAGAGGCTACACCGATCAATCGTCGTCGGCTTCGCCGTCTTCGTGATCGTCTATGTCATTTGCCTGCATCGCCTTGGCGGTCACCGAGCCATCGGCCTTGACCAACGCCTCGATCTGGCTGCCGTCCGCCTTGACCAGTTCGACCTGGTAGGCCGCGCTGCCGTCCTTCAGCGTCTCGAAGGAAGCGTCCATCGCCTTCCCGCCGGTCTTTGCCTCGGCGGCCTTCACGGCATCCATCAGGCCGGTCTTGGCAGACATAAAGGTTTGGATCTCGGCCGCGTTACCGGCTTCGTTCCCCGAGGATGCCTGGGCGGCGGTCAGCCCTGCGCCGGACAGTCCGACAGCAACCAGAGCAGCGGTGAGGATAGTTTTCGACTTGGTATTCATCTTGGGTCTCCTTGGTTCGGGGCGGCACCTTGCTGCCCTCTGACCTCAATCTGGGAGGCCCAATCCCGTCTTGCCTGTCAGCTGGATTACATTGTTGCAACCTACTTGCCGATGATACCCCGGGCTGATCCTGCGATCAGCCGCGCGACATCCGACAGCGGTGCGACCGGCGGCAGGGCCGAGCGGCAGCAGAAATAGCGGGGCTGCCAGTCCGGGTCGAACTTCGACTTGAACCTGCGCAGCCCTTCGAAGCTGTAGAACTTTTCACCATGGCTGTAGATCAGGTTTCCGAACCGTGCCCAGAGCGTGGCCCCCTTGCGACCAGGCAGTCCGGCGAATGGCACCATGCCAAGGCTGAACGCCTGTTTTCCATCGGCCTTCAGCGCGAGCATCAGCTCGATGAAGAGGTAATCCATGGTGCCGTTCGGGGCACCCTCGCCATAGCGCATCAGGTCGATGGAACCGCTGCGCGCGGTCTCCATGACATTCGCAAAGGCGCAGATCTCGCCGTTCAGCCGGGCGACGGCGATCCGGGTGCGTTGCAGCCAGGCGGGATCGAAACGCCCGACGGAAAAGTTCTTCTCCCGCGCGGCGTGATGGGCAAGCCAGGCGTCGGAGAGGCCGCGCAGCGTCGCGATCAAATCGTCGGAATGGGGCGGTGACAGGAGTTCAAATGTCAGCCCGTCACGCTGTGCCCGGTTCCAGGAGGCACGCAGCTTTTTCCTCTCTGGGCCGTCCAGAGCGAAGCCCACCAAGGGAACAACTGCCTCTTCCCCCATCTTGTGTAGGGTCAGGCCCATGTCGACAGCCTGCGGCGCGAAACTGGTCGGCGCCTCGTAGAACACCGGCCGGGCACCCTGCGCGCGGGCGGCATCGTGGAAGGCCCAACTCAAGTCCTCGACATCCGCCGGCTCTCCGACCGGCGCGCCCATGGCGATCCAAGAGCCGCCCTTGATGCCGTAGGCCAGCACGGATTGGTCTTGGGGACCGAACATCAGTGACTTGTCCCCGGTCAGGAGGATCAAATCCACCGCCTCGCCGTATTGGTCGAGGATCCGGGCGGCGCGGTCCAGCGCTTCAGCATCGGGCTTAGCCGTCGTGGCGCGGGTGACTCTGAGAGCCGCGAACAGAAGGATGGCGCTGAGAATGACACCGGCGGTCAGCGCTGCGCGCCAGGCGCGTTCGGCCGGGGTGTCGCCCGTCACATGCCACCACATCATGTCGCGGGCCGCCGTGCCTTCGTGGACGAGATACCAAGTCAGCCCGAGCGAGACGAGGATCGACAGGGTGAAGACGATCCAGCGGGCCGAAAAGATGCCCTGGGTCAGACGCGCTGTCCGATGGAACTCGCGCCGGCAGGGCCAGAGGATCAGCGCCATCGCGCCCAGAAGCAGCAACCGATCGAAATCCTGCGTCTTGACCGCGGCGAGACCGATACCGACCCCCAGCGCGCCCATCACAAGCCAGTAGGCCAGACGGGAGCGATGGAAGACCGCGATGGACAGGACCGCCAGCAGCGACCCAACGATAGACGAGACCATCGGCCCGCCCTCGATCATGGCGAGCGGGAGCAGCGTCTCGAGATCATCGGCGGTCAGGCTCGGGTTGGGCAGCAGGCCCGCAAACATCATGAAGAGGCCCGAAGCCAGCACGAGCGTGCCCGTCGTCATCGGGATCAGCGACCGGCCGGCGGATACCACCGGCGCAAGCCCCGCGATCTGAGGCAGGCGTCCGCCAGCGGCGCCCCAGACCTCGGTCAGGGACAACAGCAGCACCGCGACCATGAAGGGCAACAAGAAGTAGATCAGCCGGTAGACCAGCAGCGCCGTCACCGCGTCGTTGACCGGGACGGAGGCCGGCAGCGCCGCGATCACGACACTTTCGAAGACGCCGATGCCGCCCGGAACATGGCTGGCAACCCCGACCATCGTGGCGACCGCGTAGACGGCCAACATGTTGGCGAAGGGCAGCGATCCGGTCGGCAACAGAAGGTGCAGCACCAGCGCCGCCATGAAGACATCGATGAAGGTGATGAGGATCTGCCGCACCATGTCCGGCCCGGTCGGCGCCGAGAGGAAGAAGTGGCCGAACTTCAGCGCGCCGCCCCGGCGGGCGATCACCGCGCCCACCCCAACCACGACCACGCAAAGTGCAATCGCCGACCAGCGCAGCGTCTGCGGCGACCAGGACACCAGGTCCGCCAGCGCCGCCGGGTGGATCGCCAGTGCGGCCAGCCCGATGAGCGTCGCGCCGACGCCGTAGGAGACGGCCGCGAAGGTCGAGATCGCCGCGACATCATAGGCGTCGAGACCCAGTGCCGAGTAGATCCGGTAGCGCACCGCACCGCCCGAGACCGCGCTGAGCCCGATCGTGTTGCCAAGCGCGTAGCCAAGGAACCCGCCAAGTGCGATGGAGGCCGGTGGCGCGGACTTCCCTATATAGCGCATGGCCGACCAGTCGTATCCGACCAGCGCGAGGTATCCGGCGGCGGTGGCCGCCAGCGCCGCCGCGATCAGGTGGGGTGGCGTGTCGCGGATTTGGCCAAGCACGACCTTCATGTCGAGAGGGGCGAGCAGGTGATAGAGAGCGTAGGCTCCGGCGATGAAAAGCAGACCCGTGACAATCAACGGGGCATGGCGTTTCAGCTTCACCCAGAGACCTGAGCTGCCGTCCTCATCCGGGATTCCCCTCGCCTGCGCCATGTCAATTTTTCCTATCGCGTCGTCATTGATCGAACGCCCGTCAATCCGACAGTGGGACCCTCAGAACATGTCCCCCACATTACAAGATTGTAATCTTGGGCGACTTCCGTTCCCGCGTCCCACGCTGCATGACACCATGAGGAACCGCAAGGGACAACCGCCATGCTCAATTGGTCGACCGAAGCCCCCGCCCTGATCGCTGCCTTCACCGCCTCGCTGGTCGAAGTGGTCGAGGCCTTCACCATCGTTCTTGTCGTCGCCACCCTACAGGGCTGGCGGGCGGCTGTCCTGGGCACAGGGGCCGCGCTTGCCGTTCTGGCGGTGATCGTGGCGGTGCTCGGCCCGATGATCGGGCTGGTGCCCTTTCACCTCGTCCAACTTGTGATCGGTGTCCTTCTCCTGCTCTTCGGCGCCGGGTGGCTGCGCAAGGCCAGCTTGCGCGCGGCTGGGGTCGTCGCGCTGCATGACGAGACGCAGGCCTATGCCAAGGGGAGCGCTGCGCTGGCGGGCGAGGATGCCTGGATCGGGGGTCTCGCCGCCTTCAAGGCCGTGCGGCTTGAAGGACTGGAGGTCGCCTTCATTGTGGTGGCCATTGGCGCAGACCACGGCACCGTCGTTCCAGCCAGCCTCGGGGCGCTCGCGGCCTGCATTCTTGTCCTGATCGTCGGTGCCGTGCTGCATTGCCCGCTGGCGCGTGTGCCGGAGAATACCCTGAAGTTCTGCGTAGGCGTCATGCTGACCGCATTCGGCACCTTCTGGACCGGCGAAGCTCTGGGCGTCGCCTGGCCCGGCGAAGATCTGATGCTGCTGGTGCTCGCCGCGATCGACCTCGGCCTCGGCCTGCTGATGGCGCAGATCGTCCGCCGCCCGGAAGGAGCCCACCCATGACCATCCTGCGTGATGTAGCCAGCGAACTGATGAAGATGTTCCTCGCGGATCTGCGGCTCAGCCTCGCCATCCTCGCCACGGTCTGTGTTGGCGCTGCGATCCATGTAGTCGGCGCGCCCGGATGGGTCACCGGTCTCGTTCTGACCCTTGGAACCGGCGCATCCATCGCCGCCGCGATCCTGTCCGCCGCCCGCAAGGCATGAACCCGCGAAAGTGACGAAACTGTATAGCGGCTGACAGGGCCCTGCCGGACGCGCCCCTTAGACCGACCTCATGACGGCATCACGCCGCCCCATCATACGGTCCAAGGAATCCCACCCATGAAGAACCTTCTTCTATCGGTCGCACTGATTGCAGTGCCCGTCGGCGTCTTCGCTGCCGTCGAATCCGTCCTCCCACACGCTCCGGCCGACATGGCCCAATCACAGCCCGCACCGACCCTCGGAGACCTCGCGCGCTACCAGACCATCGTCGCGGATGTTCAAAAGCTCTCCGCCACCGGCGACCTGACCACCGCCGAAAAACGCGTCACAGACTTCGAGATGCTCTGGGACACGGAAGCCTCCGACCTCCGCGCCAAGGACCGTGCTTCCTGGAACAGGATCGACACGTCCGCCGACGAGGCCTTCGCAGCTTTGCGTGCCAAGTCGCCGGTTGCGACCAAGGTCGATGCAACGCTTACTGCGCTCTTCGCCTCGCTGGTCGATACCAGCCCCTCTCAGGCCCCCGGTCCGGTCAATACGATCGCCGGGATCGCCATCACCGACGACACCGGCAAGGCGCTGCCTTGTGAAGAGATGCTGGGGCAGATCAAGGCCGCCGCCGCGACCGTGACCGACCCACAGATCAAGACCCAGGTTGCCGATTTCCAGTCGAAGGGCACCGAACGCTGCAACGCCGATGATGACGCCCACGCCGACGCCTTCTTTGCCCAGGGCCTCGCCCTGACCCAGAACTGAGGAACCTGACATGACCGCTGTTGCTCTCTCCCTCTCCGACGCCGGCACCGACGAGGCGATCCACGCACCGAACCGCGTCCCCGACGTCACGCCCGCCTTCTGGCTCATCAAGCTGATGGCCGTGACCATGGGCGAAACCGCCGCCGATTATCTGGCCGTGAACCTCGGCTTAGGCCTGACCACGACGACCCTGATCATGAGCGCGCTGCTGGCCGTTGTGCTTGGCTGGCAGTTCGCCCAGAAACGCTATGTCCCGCATGTCTACTGGCTGGCTGTGGTGATGATCTCCATCGTCGGCACGCTGATCACCGACAACCTCGTCGACAACTTCGGGGTGGCCTTGACGACCACGACTTGGGTCTTCTCCCTCGCCCTGATCGGCACCTTCACGGCCTGGTATGCCTCCGAACGGACGCTCTCAGTCCACGAGGTGTTCACTGCGAAGCGCGAGGCCTTCTACTGGCTCGCCATCCTCTTCACCTTCGCCCTCGGCACCGCCGCCGGGGACCTGGTCGCCGAACACTTCGGCCTCGGCTTCCTCGCCACCGGCATCCTCTTTGCCATGGTCATCGGATCGCTGTCCTTCGGCTACTGGAAGCTGGGCCTCGATGGCCTCTGGAGCTTCTGGCTCTGCTACATCCTGACCCGCCCGCTCGGCGCGTCCTTCGGGGACCTGCTGTCGCAACCGGCCGAGTTCGGCGGCATGGGCCTGGGCACAATTATCACCAGCCTGTGCTTCCTCGGAGTGATCGGTGCGACCGTGCTGGTCATCTCGCTCCGGCAGGGGCGGGAGCAGATCGAAGGCTGACCGGGTTCACCGCTGCTACTGCGGAGACGCCGACGGGAAACCGTCGGCGTATTTCGTTTTCGCTATCTCGCGGTGCTTCGGTATAGCAAACAATCGCTGCTCTTCGGGATCAGTGGAGCCATCATGCTAAGTCGATTTCAGCCAACGCCAGGCGCGAAAAAGAACGGTCATTTAGCGCCTTTGCGCATCGCATCGCGCACGGTCTTGAGGGCCAGGAGATGCTGGTGCGTCTCTTGGCGGGTTGGATACACAACCGATCCGATTGTGCCCGCGACGATCACGGCGACAAAAGTGAGGTCGCCATTCGCCGCGAGATAGCCAGCGAAGGGCATGGCCAGTTCCTATGGGATCGGCGGGAAGACGTTTTCGAGAAACATTAAAGCCGCGACACCGAAACTTCCTATGGCGGCCAGCCATTCCTATGGCGGCCAGCCATGCGGTTATGAGATCGAACATGGCTGAACCTTTCGCGCGGCGTGGCTTCCGACCCGGTTCAACGACATGGGAGCGTTCCTTTGTCAATCTGGGTCGAGCCTTCGCCGGTCAGGTATGTCCAGGCGACCGACTCTTCCGAGAAATCCAGCTTCAGGACTCCGGCGGTGCCGGTGATCAGTCGGTCGGCGAAGGTAGCAGGGTCGATCTCGCCGGAGGTTGTCTTTCCACCCGCACCGGCAACGAATGTGACGGTTCCGCCTTCGGACGGGACGCCTTCACCGTCCAAGGGCTTCGTGCGCTCATAAAAATGATTGTGCCCATTCAGGACAAAACTTGTGCCTGCGTTGGCCAGCAACCGGAACAGCTCTTGCGCGTCTTCGGAACGGTCTCGCGCGACGGTCGAATAGGCCGGTTTGTGGTAGAAGGCTGCGATGCAGCTATCGGAATACGCGTCCAGAACGGTTCTGATCCACTCGGCTTGGGGCGAGCCGGGCGACGCGTCGATCTCGCTGTTGAGCGAGAGTATGAGCCAGTTCCCTGCCTCCAGTGCGTAATACCCTTCCCGATCCGGTCCCGCCCGATCCTGCCAGTAGTCGAAATAGCCGTAGGCGAAGGGGGAGTTGTATTCGTGATTTCCCGGTGCGGGCCAGGTCCGGTCCCTTGCGACACCCCAATAGGGATCGTAGCAATCTTCGAAGCCTACGGGTTCACCGCTTCTGTAGACCAGATCGCCCAATGCCAGAACCAGTGCATTGGGATAGGCTTCAAGAATGCGCGTCGTGTCGATCATGCCGTCGTTCGGCACCGCGTCAGGCCGATCGAGACCGGCAGAATACCGAAGGTTGCGCGCCGCCCGATCCAGCCCGCCATTGATTTCGCAATTTGCGATATCACCAGCCGCAAGCATGGACAACGGCTCGCTTACGGCCATCCTATGCACCCGATTGTCATCGAACAGGGGGGAGGTCTCGCTGCCACTTAGGGTCCGGATACCGGCTGCTGCCACCGAAAATATCTGACCTTCGGTCGCCGCGACCGTGATCACTATCGCAAGAACCCCGAGCAGGGTCCGAAAGACTGTTTTTCTCATCACGCTCTCCTTGAGGATCGCTGTAGAGAAAGGGCGCTGCACGAAAGCTTGCCGGGACATTACCAATCGGTAACGTCATGCCCGTCCGCACAAAAAGGAGCGCGGCCCGATATGGACCGCGCTCCCTCATCTTTCCGGCGGGGCTTTATTCCGGGAGCCGACCGTGATGTTTCCGGTGAGACGTCATGTAGAGGACGAGCCCGATGATCGCGGCAAGGAAGATCGCGCTGGTCAGGATCGTGCCGAGGTCCAAGCCACCGTATTCAGTCGGTGGGGACAACAGGTCTCCGAACGACGCGCCGAGCGGACGGGTGAAGATGTAGGCGATCCAGAACGCCCAGATGCCGTCGAGCTTCAGGCCGTAGTAGCCAGCGGTGGTCGACGCGAGATCATTCCGAACAGGATACCCGTTGCCATACAGCCAAGGCCAAAATGTTCGGCCACCAGGTCGTCCGCACCGGTGCCATGGGCAAAAGGTGAACAGGATCGCGAGCCATTAGAACGCTTCACGCTTGGTCGTCGTGACATTGTGGATCGACAGGGTTCTTTTCGACGCATACCAGGCCGCGAAGGTCGCGCCGAGGGCCAGGGTGAAATAAGCGGTGACGCTCGCAAGCGAGACCCCGAAGTTGTCGACCAGGTCCTCGGTTATGAGTGTTGCCCCAGAACGGGATGCCGTAGTCGAACTGCGGTGTGATCCAGTCGCCTGTTTCGACCATCTTGCGCGCGATCTCGGCATAGCGCGCTTCGGTCGTATCCACGAAAGGGAGTCAGAAAACGGCCATGAGCTGAACGACAAACAGACTTCCAAGCGCGATTAGCAGGAGTTTTCGCTCCGTCCGGTTCAGGGCGAATGGCCTGTCGGGTCGTGCCAGCATCCACCTGAATAGACGGCCTAAAATCCGGGGAAGGTGATCGCCACTATACTGATCGGTAATAATTCGGAGATGGCGAGAAGGGCAGAACTCCGATAGGTTCTCAACAACTTATGGAGTTTGAGCGCGCATGCGGGTGCTTGTCGTAGAGGATGATCGCGAGACGGCCGAGTATATCTGCTCCAGCCTGAAGGCGCTCGGGCATGTCACGAAACATGCGCCGGACGGAAAGCAAGGCTTTCTCGATGCGCTCGACAACGACTTCGATGTCATGGTCATCGACCGAATGCTGCCGGGCCTCGACGGTCTTTCGCTGGTCAAGTCGGTGCGTAGCGCCAAGGTGGCCACGCCGATCCTGTTTCTCAGCGCGCTTGGCGGACTGAATGACCGCGTGGATGGGCTGGAGGCGGGTGCCGACGATTACCTCGTCAAACCATTCGCCTTTTCCGAGCTCTCCGCGCGCCTGACTGCGCTGGCGCGACGGCCACCCATGCAGGCGGAGGACACCCGTTTGCAGGTTGCCGGTCTGGATATCGACCTCATCCGCCATTCGGTATCGCGGTCGGGCGAGGACATTGCCTTGCAGCCCCGAGAATTTCGCCTTCTGACCTATCTGATGAAAAACGCCGACCGGGTTGTGACTCGCACCATGCTGCTCGAAGCCGTCTGGGATTTTCACTTTGATCCAAACACGAACGTGGTCGAAACCCATATCAGCAGACTCCGCAACAAGATCGACAAACCCTTCGACAAGCCACTGATCCATACGGTTCGCGGAACGGGATACAGCCTACATGGCTGATCCACAGTGTAAAGCCCCGTCTGCATTGCGGACATCCATCAGGCTGTCGCTGCAATACTCGTTTCTCTACGCGGTTCTGTCGGCCCTCGTATTCGCACCGGCCTACTGGTTTACGCAGTATGAGGTGCAGGATTGGGAGCTGGACCAGATGCGCAGCGATGCAGAAACGCTTGCGGACATCTATCAGAACGACGGCATCGACGCCCTCGTCAGTCGTGTCGATGCCTTAGCCGAGGTCAGTTTCGAGAATGCCCGCATCTTCCAGCTCCTCGATGCCGAAGGTGTTGAGGTGTCCGGAAACCTGACAACCCGGTTTGACAGCCCACTGCCCGATTTCGTTTCAGCCGATGACGTGCAGTTCACGGGCACGGTCCACGATGAGGTTGAGGGCTATTGGATGCGCGGAGACGACATCGGACCCTACCGTTTGATCCAAGGTTCGGGCGATCACATCGTCGCAGAAATTCTGGAAGCCCTCGGGCTGTCGCTGGTGATCGGCTACCTGGCAGTCGTGGTTCTGGGGTTGATCGTAGGGGTTCGGGTCGGCCGTATAACCGAACAGCGGATTACGGCCATATCCAGCACCCTATCAAGCGTTTCGTCGGGTGATCTGTTAGCGCGTGTTCCGGTCGCAGGCAGCGCACGGGACGATCTTTCGCGGGTTTCTATTGAGATCAACGCGATGCTCGACCAGATCGGGCGGCTTCTCGAAAGCCAGGTGCAGATTTCGAACGATATTGCGCACGACATGCGGACCCCGCTCCAGCACTTGAGGCAGCGGCTCGAAAGATTGCGCGAGGCTCCCGATATCGCACCCGATGAGGTTTCCGCCAGCCTGGAGCAGACCGAAAAGATTATCGCGACGTTCAATGCGCTTCTGCGTATTGCTCAGATCGAGGCGGGCGACCGGCGGGAGCAGTTCGAGCGCACGGATTTGGCACAGATCGTCGTGAACGTCGCGGAGGTTTTCGAACCTGCGGCCGAGGACGAAGGAATTTCGCTGGACGTCGACGTGCCGGAGGATGGACTTGAGGTGTTCGGAGATCGGGGCATGCTGACCCAGTTGCTTTCGAACCTTGTGGAAAACGCGATCAAACACTGCCCATCGGGCACCGCCATGGAAATTTCCTGCTGGTCTTCACCCACAGGGACCACTCTGCGCGTTGTAGATAGCGGTCCGGGCATTGATGCAGTAGACCATGAGCGCGTTTTTCGAAGGTTCTTTCGGGGCGAGAAAAGCAGAAGCAGCCCTGGAAACGGCCTTGGACTGGCCTTGGTCAAAGCAATAGCCGAGATGCACGGCGCATCCATTCATATTTACGAAAATCGACCGGGGACAGCTTTCGAGATCAGGTTCCCAGGCAAATTTGGATAGCATACGCCACGATGGACACGACTTGCTTGTCGCGATGGTCATCTGGACGGTTATGATGGTCAAGTTTTGATGGTCGGTTCAACACGCCGGCCTTTTTTCGTGAATGATAAGAAAATCGTTTTGCTCTAAATCCTGTCGTTCCATTTCCTGAGCATGAGAGGCGTGCATGGAGATGCCGTCGAGGACCACCCGACGAGCGAAGAGAAAG
>Ga0209345_10001375_pt1 | contig 29179 bp, 27 predicted proteins | sample Cruoilmetagenom7_FD_187294 | JGI IMG/M metagenome (GOLD analysis project Ga0209345, IMG submission 187294) | Oil polluted marine microbial communities from Coal Oil Point, Santa Barbara, California, USA - Sample 7 (SPAdes) (version 2) | ecosystem: Environmental > Aquatic > Marine > Oil seeps ...
CCGCTGGGGTAAAAAAGGATCGGGAAGCAAAAGCGGCCCCGAAGGGCCGCAGGGTGCTCAGCGGTTGGCGAAGTACATGGTGACTTCGAAGCCGATGCGCAGATCAGTGTAGGCAGGTTTGGTCCACATAATGCGTTCCTCGTTTTTGTTATCGATATGTCTTTGTGACACCTTGATAGTAGGCAACCGTGCCACCACTCCAATATGGTACTTTGGAACGAATTCAGGGCTGACTTGGTATAGCAACCACCGGTATGGCACCCGCGGCGTACCGTACACCTTATACGAAAAAAACGGCCCGAAGGCCGTTAAACGGATTGCTGCAGAGCAATAGACTGCCAGGGTGAAGCAGCCATGATGTGCACATCCCTGTGCAGAGCTTCGGAGATAACAGGGCCTGTAAAGGCCCGTGCCTTAGAAGAATCCCAGCGGGTTGATGTCGTAGCTGACCAGCATGTTCTTGGTCTGCTGGTAGTGATCGAGCATCATCTTGTGCGTTTCACGACCCACGCCGGACTTTTTGTAACCGCCAAAGGCGGCATGTGCCGGGTACTGGTGGTAGCAGTTGGTCCAGACACGACCGGCCTGAATGCCACGACCCATGCGGTAGGCGCGGTTCATGTCGCGGCTCCATACACCGGCACCCAGACCAAACTCGGTGTCGTTGGCGATGGCGAGGGCTTCAGCCTCATCCTTGAAGGTGGTAACGGATACGACCGGTCCAAAGATCTCTTCCTGGAACACGCGCATGCTGTTGTTGCCTTTGAGGAGGGTCGGCTGGATGTAGTAGCCGCGACCCAGATCATCGCCCAGCTGCTCCTTGTCACCACCGATCAACACTTCAGCACCTTCGGCACGACCGATGTCGAAGTAGCTCATGATCTTGTCGAACTGCTCCTGAGAGGCCTGAGCACCGACCATGGTTTCGGTATCGAGCGGGTTGCCACGCTTGATCTTCTTGATGCGATCAATCACGCGAGCGATGAAATCATCGTAGATGTTTTCCTGCACCAGCAGACGTGACGGACAGGTGCAGACTTCGCCCTGGTTGAAGAACGCCAGTACGGTACCTTCCACACACTTGTCGATGAAGGCATCTTCATGGTTCATGATGTCATCGAAGTAGATGTTGGGAGACTTGCCGCCCAGCTCTACGGTAGACGGAATGATGTTTTCGGCTGCACATTTCAGAATGTGGGAACCGACCGGAGTGGAACCGGTGAAGGCGATTTTGGCGATGCGCTTGCTGGTCGCCAGCGCCTGACCCGCTTCGGCACCAAAGCCGTTGACGATATTCAGTACGCCCGGCGGCAGCAGATCCTGAATGGTTTCCATCAGCTTCAGAATGGACCAGGGGGTCTGCTCGGCAGGCTTCAGTACGATGCAGTTGCCTGCCGCCAGTGCCGGTGCAATTTTCCACGCCGCCATCAGCAGCGGGAAGTTCCAGGGAATGATCTGGCCGACAACACCCAGCGGTTCATGGAAGTGATAGGCCACGGTGTTTTCGTCGATCTCACCGATGGAGCCTTCCTGCGCACGGATACAGCCGGCAAAGTAACGGAAGTGGTCAATGGCCAGCGGTACGTCAGCGGCCAGGGTTTCACGCACGGCCTTGCCGTTGTCCCAGGTTTCGGCCACGGCGATCTGTTCCAGGTTTGCTTCCAGACGGTCAGCAATCTTGAGCAGAGTGTTGGAGCGCTCCTGCACGGACGTGCGAGCCCAGGCATCCTTGGCTGCGTGAGCAGCGTCCAGCGCCAGTTCGATATCTTCAGCGGTTGAACGGGGGATTTCACAGAAGGCTTCGCCGGTTACCGGTGAAACGTTTTTGAAGTATTCACCCTTCACCGGGGCTTTCCATTCACCGCCGATGAAGTTGCCGTAGCGCGGCTGCAGAGTGACGATGGAATCTGCCTGTCCTGGCTGTGCGTAGATCATATTCTTAGCCTCTTGTTGTTATTCGCATCACGCTCGAAGAGCAGTAACGATTGACGCTTTCAATCTTAGCGACCGCTACTGATCTTCGAGTATAGTGCCTTGGCAGCGAGAATATGGCTCTTTAGTACTAAACAGGTGGATCCGACCCGGCTGTCAGTTCAGCTCCAGCTGGATATGGAAAGTGGTACCCACGGCCGGATCTGACGTTACCGCCATGTGGCCCCGGTGCTGCTGAGTAATGACATAGAAAGCGAAGGACAGACGCTTTTCAGGCCCCGAAGCGGATGCCATTTCATTCTCGGCATGGTGCGGATAGGGCTCGAACAGGCACATCTGCTCTTCACTGCTGAGGCCTACGCCATTGTGCTGAATACGCAGCGACAGGGAGTCATAACTGCGTGAAGCATACAGCTTCAGTGTGGGCTCAAAGCCCTCTTGCTGCAGCGTGACCTTGTCGTTCAAGGCGCTCAGAGAGTAGCGCAGAATGCTCAACAACGCCTGCTGCAGTTCTGTCACATAGCAGGGCACCTTGGGCAGATCAGACTCAAAGTGACGCTCAACCTTGATCTCGCTGAAGGAGATCGCGTTGGGCAGCGACAGCACCTCTCCGGCCAGATCAACCGAGTGTTCAATAATATCGATCACGCTGGCATTGGCAGGTGCCGTGGTACGGCCACGGGCAAACTCCAGCAGATTCTGAATCACCGACTCCACTTCACGACCGTGTTCCGCCGCGTTTTGCAGCAGACGGTGAAGACGTGCGACCTCCTCTTTCTGCTTGCCGCCCTCCTGCAGGAAGGTGGCGGATTCCAGCAGACTGTGGAAGCTGCGCAGATCAAACAGTATCGCCTGCAGCGGCTTGTTGATGTCACTCGCCATGGTGGTGGCCAGCTCGCCCATCGACGCCAGCCGATCGTGCTGGATCAGCATGTTTTCGGCAATTACGCGGCGGGTGACATCATCCACCATGACCACTACGCCCGGCTCGCTGTAGTTTTCCAGCGGGTAGACCGTAATATCCATGTAGTAGCTGCCCGGCTGGCTGTATCGCAGCGTCAGGGTTTCGTTCTTCTGCAGCGCCTCTTCAATATGGCCGGGTTTCAGGGTGATATCCGGGTAGATCGCCCAGAGGTTGCGCCCGATCGCATTTATCGCCTTGATGCCCGAAAGCTGCTCGGCGCGCGGGTTCCACTGCGTAATTGTGCCTTCACGGTCAAGCCCGACCAGCACCAGCGGCATGGAGCTGAGTATATTCTGGATATAGGCTTCTGACGCCTGAAGACGCCCAGTTGTCACCACATGCTCTGACACCTCCTGCTCCAGCCGTGCGGTACGCTCCTTCACTCGGCTTTCGAGGTTGGCCTTGATCTCTTCCAGCTCGTGGTTGTAACCACGCGCGCGTCGCCAGACGATGAACAGCACAAGCGCTGCCAGTGTCAGCAGGATAATCAGTACGCCGCTGGAAAAGTTGGCAACATACTGCCATTTGGTGCTGCCATCCTCGTCTCGGAACGGCGCAAATATATCGGCATGAGCGAAGGTGGTGGGCAGCAAAAGCAGCAGAGCAGTACAGTATCGAAACATGATGCAAAGGGTATCCGGATGTAAAAAACAGGAAAGACGGGTGACTCAGGGCCAATATTATAATGAATCAGGGTGGCTTCAGGATACACCTGACTGACCGGCCAGCCTCTGGCCGGTCATATCTGCTACCAGGGGCCTACCACGTAGCCCAGTTTCTCCGGCAGCCACAGCGCGATACCGGGTACCAGCATCACCAGCAACAGGCTGCAGGCCATGGCTGCAATGAAGATCAGGGTCCAGCCTATGGTGTGTTCCAGCCGGATATTGGCGATCCGCGTGGTGACCATCAGGTTGACTGCGACGGGTGGCGTAAACTGGCCAATGGCGATATTCATCGCCAGCAGAATGCCGAACCAGACCGGATTCCAGCCGAAATGGTTCATCAACGGCAGCACGATCGGGATCAGGATCAGGTAGATCGACACCGCATCCAGCAGCATACCCGCTATCAACACCAGCAGCATCACCAGCCCCAACAGAACCCAGCCGTTTTCGGACAGTGCCAACAGGCCATCGGCCAGGTGCTGGAATGTACCCAGCGTGGTGCCCGCCCAGGCAAAGATGCCTGCCAACGCAATGATCAGCATCACTACCCCCGAGGTGACGGCGGCTTCGGTCATCAGATCGAACAGCTGACGCACACTCAGGTTGCGGTAGATCACACAGCCCACGATGACACCGTAGGTGACCGCGACCACCGCAGCTTCGGTCGGCGTGAACAGGCCCGAACGCAGGCCGCCCAGAATAATGATCGGCGCAAACAGAGCCGGCAGTGCCGCCTTCAGACTGGGCCAGAATGGCGGTCTTTCCGATGCTTTCGGGTCTTCCCAGCCATACCTTCGCGCCAGCAGCAGTGCCGGCACCAGCAGGGACAGACCGGCCAGAATGCCCGGGAACAGCCCGGCTGCGAACAGCGCTCGCAGATCCACACCCGGTACTACGATTGAGTACAGGATCAGCGCAATGGAGGGTGGAATCAGAATCGCGGTGGACGAGGATGCCGCTATCAGCGACGCCGAGAACGCTTGCGGATAGCCGGCCTTGCGCATGCTTGGCAGCATCACCATGGCGACGGCGGCGGCATCGGCAGGCCCTGAACCACTCATGCCCCCCATGATCAGGCACACCAGCACGGCGACAACGGCAAGCCCCCCGTGGCGTGGCCCGATTACCGACTGGGCAAAGCGCACCAGACTGGCCGCCACCCCTGCCCGCTCGAATATCAGGCCCGTGAGAATGAACAGTGGAATCGCTATCAGCGGGTATTTGGACACGCTGTTGTAGGTGTTGGTACCCAGAGTCGCCAGCATATCCGGCGACAGCCCAGCCAGAATGCCGACAATGCCGCCAAAACCCAGTGCGATGGCCACCGGTACGCCCAGCAGCAGCGCCAGCAGAAAGCTGCCGATCAACAGCAGATCAGGGCTCATGGATCACCTCCGGCAGCTCCTTGCCACGCAGGCGATCGATCAGATTCTGCGTCATGCGCCACATGATCGCGGCCGACAGTACCGGCAGCCAGACAACATAGATCCAGTTGGGCAGACCCAGTCCCGGAGACAGTGACTCCCACTGGTATTCCTCCAGCGCCAGTTTGGTACCGTACCAGCAGGTCACACCGAGTACTGTGATGCCTGCCAGCCACTGCAGCACAAACACCACTTTTTTCGCCGGCATGGGCAGATGGTGTTCGATCAGCTCGATCCGAATATGCTGGTTATGACGCGCTGCCACCGCCGCACCGGAGAAGGTCAGCAGCACCAGCAGGAAAACGGAAAACTCCTCGGTGAAGGCAAAGGAGGCATCGGTCGCGTAGCGGACAATTACATTGCCCAGACTGATCAGGCAGATCGCGATCAATGACAGAGAAGCCAGCCAGGCCTCCGGCCTGAACTTGGGGAATCGGGTAGACATTATCACTCCGCTTCAGACAACAGCGCCCGCCGATGTGGCGGGCGCTTCATGCAGGACTGTACTTATTGCTGACGGTTGGCAATCGCGTCCTGAGCCTGTTTGACCAGATCTTCGCCAATACGCGGCGTCCATTTCTCGTAAACGGACTGAGTCGCTTCAACAAAGGCGGCGTGCTGCTCTGGGGTCAGATCGGTCACCTGAACACCGCGCTCCTTGATTTTGGCCAGGGTCTCATCCAGTTCGGCACGGGACTTCTGAATCTCCCACTGACCGGCATCGACCGCGGCCTGTTTCAGCAGGGCCTGATCTTCAGGGCTGAACTGGCTCCAGATACGGTTACTGACGGCAAATACCAGCGGGTCAGCCATATAGTGCCACTGGGTCAGGTAGTTCTGGCCCACCTGATCGATACGCGCCACATCGAATACGGACAGCGGGTTTTCCTGGCCATCAACCGCGCCGGTCGTCAGCGCAGGCTTGGCATCCGCCCAGCTCATCTGAGTCGGGTTGGCGCCCAGCGCCGTGAAGGTATCCTGGAACAGCGGCGAGCCCACAACACGGATCTTCAGACCTTCCAGGTCAGACGGCTGCTTGATTTCACGCTTGGAGTTGGACAGCTCACGGAAGCCGTTTTCACCCCACGCCAGCGGCGTTACACCGCGCTTTTCAATAGCTGCAAAGACCGCTTCGCCCGCCTCACCCTGCGTGATTGCATCGATGGCAGCGTAGTCCGGCATCAGGAACGGCAGCGAGAACAGGTTCAGTTCAGGTACCTGCGGAGACCAGTTGATGGTGGAACCGACCGCCATATCAATCAGGCCAGAGCGCATGGCCGAGAACTCCTTGGTCTGGTCGCCTGAGACCAGCTGGGAGTTGCTGTAGATCTTCATGTTGATGCGGCCATCGGACCGCTCTTTTACCAGCTCGACCCATTTGTCGGCTGCCTGTCCCCAGGGAAAGGCAGAGGGCAGAACGGTGGATACGGTATATTCGGCCTTGTATTCGGCACTGGCAACAGAGCTGAACAGCAGAGTAGCGGCTGCAGCGGCCATGAATGTGCGACGTTTCAGCATCGTGTCTTCCTTTTTTATCTGTTGTTGTAAGGCAGCGGCATTATCCTGACCGCTTGCTCCAATTGATTATAAGAGCCTTGTTGACAGCGACGCAAAACAATATACACCCGTTATCCTGCCCCAGAAATGCGAATCCCCGCACAGAGCGGGGATTCGGGAGGTTACGGAATGCAGGATCAGCTGTCGGCCGAGGCCTTGGCTGGCTCCTGATTCTCGTAAATCAGGATCGGCTCAGAAGTGCCTATGATCACACCTTCGTCGATCACCACCTTGGCAACGTTATCCATCGACGGCAGCTGATACATGATATCCAGCAGAGTCGCCTCCAGAATGGAACGCAGACCACGGGCACCGGTCCGACGCTCCAGTGCCTTTTCGGCAACCGCTTTCAGCGCGTCTTCACGGAAGTCCACCTCGACCCCTTCCATCTCGAACAGAGCCTGGTACTGCTTGACCAGACTGTTCTTGGGCTCGGTGAGGATCTGAATCAACGCGTCTTCATCCAGCTCAGAGAGGGTTGCAACCATCGGCAGACGACCCACAAACTCGGGAATCAGACCAAACTTGACCAGATCTTCCGCTTCGACATCGTGCAGCGCTTCGCTCAGACGGCTGTCGTCCTTGCTCTTCACCACGGCACTGAAGCCGATGGAGCTGCGTTCACTGCGGTCACGGATGATTTTTTCCAGACCGGCGAAGGCACCGCCACAGATAAACAGGATGTTCGACGTATCCACCTGCAGGAACTCCTGCTGCGGATGCTTGCGCCCACCCTGAGGCGGAACGGAAGCAACCGTGCCCTCGATCAGTTTCAGCAGCGCTTGCTGCACCCCTTCACCGGACACATCACGTGTGATGGAGGGGTTATCAGACTTGCGTGAAATCTTGTCGATCTCATCGATGTAGACGATACCCAGCTGAGCCTTTTCGACATCGTAGTCACACTTCTGCAGCAGCTTCTGGATGATGTTTTCGACATCTTCACCCACATAGCCCGCTTCAGTCAGCGTAGTGGCATCCGCAATGGTAAAAGGCACATTGAGCAGTCGCGCCATGGTTTCAGCCAGCAGGGTCTTGCCGCTGCCGGTGGGACCAATCAGCAGAATGTTACTCTTGCCAAGCTCCACTTCACCCTTCTTCTGGAACCGCAGACGCTTGTAGTGGTTATACACTGCAACCGCCAGTACCTTTTTGGCACGCTCCTGCCCGATTACATAATCGTCCAGGGTTGCCTTGATCTCGGCCGGAGTCGGCAGGGTATCACTGGGCTCCTGCTCGTCCGAATCCTGAATCTCTTCGCGGATGATATCGTTGCAGAGATCAACACACTCGTCACAGATAAAGACAGAGGGACCTGCGATCAATTTGCGCACTTCATCCTGGCTTTTGCCGCAGAAGGAACAGAACAGCTTGCTGCCCTCTCCCCCCTTGCCGGTCGTCTCGTCTGCCATCTTCTTACCTCAAAAAAACCATTTACACTTGTTATGCGCCCGAGGCGGCCGAATTTCAACCCGACCGCGACTACAAAGGCTTATTCGCTCTCGGTACGGCGCTCAAGCACAGAGTCAATCAGCCCGTATTCAGCAGCGGTTTGCGGATCCATGAAGTTGTCACGATCCGTGTCACGCGCAATCGTCTCGAAATCCTGACCGGTGTGATGCGCCAGCAGGCGATTCAATTTTTCGCGAATGGACAGGATTTCACGGGTATGGATCTCGATATCGGTCGCCTGGCCCTGATAGCCACCCAGCGGCTGATGAATCATCACACGCGCATTCGGCAGAGCAAAACGCTTGCCCGGCTCACCTGCAGCCAGCAGGAAAGCGCCCATGCTGGCCGCCTGGCCGATACACATGGTGCTGACGTTTGGCTTGATGAACTGCATGGTATCGTAAATTGCCATGCCCGCCGTGACCGAACCACCCGGTGAATTGATGTACAGGTGGATGTCCTTGTCCGGATTTTCGGCTTCAAGGAACAGCAACTGGGCGACAATCAGGTTGGCCATGTGGTCTTCGACCTGGCCCACCAGAAAAATGACCCGCTCTTTGAGCAGGCGGGAGTAGATATCGTAGGCGCGTTCGCCTCGTGAGCTCTGCTCCACCACCATAGGGACCAGCCCGGAGTTGGTAATTTCGGTGGTACGCCCGGAATAGATATCTGCCATGCAAGAATTCTCCTTACCCTGATAAGCGAAAAAACGACAGTCAGCCAGGCCAACTGTCGTTTCCTTTACGGCTTACGCCCTGACCGGCTGTTCCGGATCAGGCTTCGGTCTCTTCAGCTTGCTGCTGAGCAGGCTTGATCGCCTCCTCGTACGCAACTGATTTTTCAGTGACTGTAGCAGAAGCCAGCAGATGATCAACTACCTGATCTTCCAGCACCAGGCTCTTGATCTGGTTCAGGATCTGGTCGTTGCTGTAGTACCAGTCGATAACCTGCTGCGGTTCCTGGTAGGTTTCAGCCATCTCTTCAACGGTTTCGCGAACACGCTGCTCATCCGCTTCCATTTCGTTGGCCTTGACCACTTCCTGAACCAGCAGGCCCACGCTTACACGGCGCTGAGCCTGAGCTTCAAACATTTCTTTCGGCAACATGTTCGGATCGATGTTGGCATCCGGACCACCGAACTGCTGAATCGCCTGACGACGCAGGTTGTCGATTTCGCTGTCAATCAGGGCTGCAGGCACTTCGATCTCATTGGCCTTGAGCAGCTCAGTGAAGATCTGATCTTTCAGCTTCATTTTCAGAGCGTGCTTGAGTTCGCGCTCCATGTTCTTGCGCACTTCAGTCTTGAAGCCGTCCAGCTCCTTCTCTTCGATACCGAAGCGAGAGAAGAACTCTTCGTTCAGTTCAGGCAGTTCCTGCTCAGAAACGCTCTGTACCTTGGTCTTGAATACAGCCGCTTTACCTTTCAGGTTTTCAGCGTGGTAATCTTCCGGGAAAGTGATTTCCAGGTCGAACTCTTCACCCGCTTTCTTGCCTTCCAGACCCGCTTCAAAGCCCGGAATCATTGAGCCGGAACCCAGCACCAGGCTGTGACCTTCGGCCTTGCCACCTTCAAACGCTTCACCGTCGATGAAACCTTCGAAATCGATCTTTACCTGGTCGCCTTCAGCCGCAGCGCGATCCACTTCGGCCCAGTTAGCCTGCTGCTTGCGCAGGGTGTCAATCATCTGATCCATATCGGCATCAGTGATTTCGGCAGTCTGCTTCTCCAGCTCAACGCCGGACAGATCCTTCAGTTCGATCTCGGGATACACTTCAAAGGTAGCCACGTACTGAAGGTCTTCACCTTCCTTGTCGTTCTTGAACTCGATATTCGGACCACCCGCCGGCTGCAGTTTTTCCTGCTCAACAGCGGTGTAGAAGCTTTCCTGAACGACCTGACCCAGTACGTCCTGACGGATCGCGCTGCCGAACATGCGCTTGATCACCTTGGGCGGAACCTTACCCGGACGGAAACCGTCCAGACGGCGGGTGCGCGCCTGCTGAGCAACCAGCTTGTCTACGTCCTGGTCAATGCGTGCAGCCGGAACAGTTACGGTCATCTGACGCTCGAGGCCGGAAGTCGTTTCAACAGAAACTTGCATGGAGATCCTCACAAATAGTTTGCAGCATGATGTTGCGACCTGCAGGCTCGCCCTCCGTAACGCTCATCCTGATGGATCAAGGATAAACATTCGGCTGATGACGACCGACCAGCAGAGCCAAAATTCTAAAGCGCGAAATTTTCTTCCAACTGCCGCCATTAGTCAAGCAAAAGCCCAACAGCCGTAAAATGAAAGAGAATATATTGATGAAGGCAAAGCCTTGAGAATCAAAAAGATAGGGAATAATTGCAGGATATATCAGGGCACACTGGGGTGGACGATGGGGCTCGAACCCACGACCACCGGAATCACAATCCGGGGCTCTACCAACTGAGCTACGCCCACCATATAGTGTGTTGCCTGTGTGGTGCGGACGGAGAGACTCGAACTCTCACACCTTGCGGCACTGGAACCTAAATCCAGCGTGTCTACCAATTCCACCACGTCCGCCAACTTTTCAGCCAGCGGCTGAAGCTTCCAAGGTAATGGGGTGGACGATGGGGCTCGAACCCACGACCACCGGAATCACAATCCGGGGCTCTACCAACTGAGCTACGCCCACCATAACCTTGTATACTCACCCTTTAGACGACCTAACCAGCTGTGCTGGCGCGCCCGGCAGGGCTCGAACCTGCAACCTACGGCTTAGAAGGCCGTTGCTCTATCCGATTGAGCTACGGGCGCATAATACGCCGCCTCGTCTTGAGTATCTACCCCGTGTCGAGGAGGTGCGTATCCTAAGGCAGCGCCTCGGTAAGGTCAACACCCGGATTCAATATTTTTCAGCAGAAACAACACTCTGTATCTGTGCCGCCAAAAGAAAAGTGCATTGGCCCTGCAGGCCCAAAGATGAGAAAATCGGCGGCATTATTCATTTCCCACTTATATGCAGCTTAAAGGAACATTCTCCAGCCATGAGCGCCCGCATTATTGATGGCAAGCAAATCGCCGCCGAGGTCAGACAGAAAGTACGCGCCGGTATTCAGGCCCGTCTCGAACAGGGCAAACGCGCGCCCTGCCTCGCAGTGATTCTGGTCGGCAGCGACCCAGCCTCTCAGGTATACGTTCGCAACAAGAAAAATGCCTGTGAAGAGGTCGGCATTACTTCACGCGCCTATGATCTGCCGGCCGAGACCGGTCGTGAAGAGCTTCTGGAGCTGATCAGCACACTCAACGATGACAATAATGTGGACGGGATTCTGGTCCAGTTGCCGCTGCCGCGCCATCTTGATGCCACCGAAGTACTGGAGCAGATCCGCCCGGACAAGGATGTGGACGGCTTCCATGCCTTCAACCTTGGCCGCCTGGCCCAGCGCATTCCGGTACTGCGCCCCTGTACTCCCAAAGGCGTCATGACATTGCTGGAGTCCACCGGTATCGACCTGCATGGTCAGGAAGCCGTAATCGTCGGCGCTTCCAATATCGTGGGCCGACCAATGACGCTTGAGCTGCTGCTGGCAGGCTGCACTACCACAACCACGCACCGCTTTACCCGTGACCTTGAAGCCCATGTTCGCCGTGCCGACATTGTTGTGGTTGGTGTTGGTATCCCCGGACTGGTGAAGGGAGAGTGGATCAAACCCGGCGCGGTTGTGATCGATGTCGGCATCAACCGACTGGATGACGGTCGTCTGGTCGGTGACGTTGAGTTTGAGCCTGCGGCCGAGCGTGCGGGCTGGATCACCCCGGTGCCGGGCGGCGTTGGACCGATGACCGTTGCCAGCCTGATGGAAAACACGCTTGAAGCGTCTGCCATGCTGGAAGGCTAGCGGATGGCGGGTGTCGACTCCAGATTGAGCCGACACCCAAAAACACCTGTTTTAATGGCGAAAATCTGCTAGTTTTTACGGACAGGCTTTGCAGGAATATTGCAGGATGCAAATGGACAAGGACACCCTCCCCGAGCGCAACAGAAACCACCTGCGCTACTGGCTGCGTCAGATCAGCCTCCCGGTTGCTCTGATCATCATCGCCGGCACGCTGCTGAGCCTGACCCTGGCCAAGCGCGAGGCCACCCAGCAGCGCCAGGAGCTGGAAAACCGCTTCAAGGCAACCGTACAGCAAACCAGCCGTGTACTGCAGGAAAAGGTTGATCGCTTCACGCTGCTGATGAAAGCGGGCCGCGGCCTGGTGCTGAACCACCCCGACGCCCCCACCCTGCAGCTGAATCAACGCTGGCACCAGATGTTTGATTCCTATGACATGCGCTACTCAGACCTGGGAATCGTTGGTCTGTCCTACACCCGCTACCTTGCACCTGAAGAACGCCAGGCTTTTGTTGATCGCTTCAACCAGCACAGCGAACGCAAGCTGACCATTTTCCCGCCACCTGTCGCCGACCAGCCCAGCTTCGTAATCATGCACCTGACGCCCGCAGCCGTGGAAAACCGCATGCTCGGATATGATATCTACAGCGGTGATTCACGGCGCATTGCCGCCATGGAGGCGATGACCAGCGGTGAAATGAGCGTTACGCTGCCGCTCTCCCTGCTGCCGACCGACATCAACTCACTGGATTACCTGCTGCTGTTGCCAGTACAGACCAATGCAGCGTTTCTGGGCTGGGTTACGCTCGGCTTCAGCATGAGCCAGCTGGTAGAGGAAAGCCTGAACAATCTGACCAACCCGCTGCGAATCCAGCTGATCGACACTCGTCAGGGTAACCACTCGGTCAGCTATGATTCCCATCCGGCACTGGATCAGCCCGAAGCCAGACTGCAGCACGCCGCCAGCCTGCAACTGGCGGGGCAGAAGATCCACCTTCAGGTCAGCCCTCTCGACCCCGACCTTCACCGGGATGCATTCAGCCAATACCACGGTGCCACGCTGATATCAGGCCTGTCACTGACCCTGCTGATCGCGTCACTGCTGCTGTTTTTCATTCAGGCACGGCATCAGGCACTGCGTCTGAGCAGCCATATGGCTGCCCGCGCCGAAGAGATGTATCAACGCTATCGAACACTGTTCACGCAGTCACCTGAAGCGATTGTGGTGCATGTCAACGGGGTTGTGGAACTTGCCAACGAACACGCCGCTGCCCTGTTCGGCTGCCATTCACCAGATGAGTTATTACAGCGCAGTATCGATACTCTGGTACACCCTGACAGCCTGGACTTTGTTCGTAACCGCGGGGCCGCACTGGCCCGTGGCGAAACACTTAAGTCCGCAGAACAGAAACTGATGCGTCTGGATGGATCGACCTTTGAAGCCGAAGTATCAAGCACCATGATCCACTATCGTGGCGAGCAGGCCATTCAGGTGATGTTTCGTGATATCACATCGGAAAAAGAACAGCGCCACGAGTCCAGAATTGCCCATGCGGTATTTCATCACAGCCATGATGCCATCATGGTTACGGACGGGCGCGGCAGGATCGAGCTGGTCAATGCCGCCTTCCAGAAACTGACGGGCTACGCACCCGCCGCCATGGCAGGACGCAGCGTTTCAGTGCTCAACTCGGGTCATCATGACAACGCGTTTTTCTACCGCATGTGGAAGACGCTGATCGATACCGGCGAGTGGAGCGGTGATATTGTCAATCGCACGCGCGAGGGTCGACTTTATATTCAGGAGACCAATGTCACGGCGGTGAAGGACGAACAACAGCAGACCCGGCATTATGTTTGTCTGATGCGAGATGTAACCGAACAAAGACGTGGCCTTGATTACACCCAGTTGCAGGCATTCAAGGAACAGCTGGCACAGACACCCGGCCTGCGCCAGCAGGACGACGAGGCCCGCACAGAAGACTAACAATTCCAAAGCAAAAAGAATGTCAGGCAGCCGCAAGGAGTCGCAGCCACCTGTCAGTGATCAGCTTTCGCGATACCAGCTGGTACCTTCGCGGCTGTCCTTAAGGATCACGCCCCTGTCAGCCAACAGATCACGAATTCTGTCGCTTTCGGCAAAGTCCCTGTTTTTACGTGCCTGGGTACGCTGCTCAATAAACGCCTCGATCTCCTCGGCGGAAAGATCCCCTTCACCTGCCTCCCCCTGCAGGAATTGATCCGGCTCCTGCTGCAGCAAGCCAATCATCCCGGCCAGATGTTTCAACTGCGCCGCCAGCTGGGGTGCTGCAGTGTCACCTTCACGCACCGCCTTGTTCAACTCACTGGCAATTTCAAACAAAACGGCCAGCGCGCGCGGCGTATTGAAGTCATCATCCATGGCGGCAACAAAGCGCTGCTCATAGTCGTTCTGCAGTGTCACTTCCTGTGCAAGCTCAGGCACTGCCTTCAGCGCCTGATAGAAACGATCCAGCGCACTGTGCGCTTCGCGCAACCCATCTTCCGAGTAATCGATATAGCTGCGGTAGTGCACGCTGGAGAGGAAATAGCGGATCACTTCGGGGTTGAAGTGTTTAAGCACCTCCCGAATGGTAAAGAAATTGCCCAATGACTTGGACATCTTCTCCTGCCCCATGCGAACAGGCCCTGCATGCATCCAGTAATTGACGTAGGTGCACCCATTGGCCGCCTCGGATTGGGCAATTTCATTCTCATGATGCGGGAACGGCAGATCCGGGCCGCCACCGTGAATATCAAAGGTTTTGCCCAGGCAGCACTTGGACATGGCCGAACATTCGATGTGCCAGCCGGGACGCCCTTCGCCCCAGGGCGAAGGCCAACTGACCTCACCGGGCTTGGCAGCTTTCCAGAGCACGAAGTCAAGCGGGCTTTCCTTGGCCTCTTCAACTTCAACACGGGCGCCCGAGCGCAGGTCTTCCAACACCTTGTTGGTCAGACGACCGTAGGTTTCAAACCGCTCAACCCGGTAGTAAACATCGCCATTGGCAGCCGCATAGGCATAGCCCTTCTCGATCAGGGTCGAGACCATAGCAATGATATCGCCAATGTGCGCCGTAGCACGTGGCTCCTGGTCCGGGCGCAGCACAAACAGCCGCGCCTCATCTTCATGCATGGCGGCAATCATGCGTTCGGTCAGTGCATCAACGGGCTCATCGTTCTCGGCTGCACGACGAATGATCTTGTCATCCACATCGGTGATATTGCGCACATAGGTGACATCCCAGCCACGGGCACGCAGGTAGCGCGTGATCAGGTCAAAGGCAACCATCACCCGAGCATGGCCAATATGACAGTAGTCGTACACGGTCACACCGCAGACATACATGCGGATCTTGCCGGGCTCAATGGGGGTAAAGGCTGTCTTGCTGTTGGTCAGAGTGTTATAGATTTGAAGCATTACTATCCGCCAGACCTGAAATGAGTGGAAAGCGCAAAAACGGGATTATAGCGTGAAAGCGGCCTGTGATCATGGCAAGGATACAGTGCCCAGCCAGGCCTGCCCAAGCAGACTGCTCTCGCGGGTCAGCAGAAGGCCGTCGCGGGTCCAGAGAACGGCTTCCCATTGCCCGGCAGGCGTGAGGCTGTGATATTGAGCCCCTTCCCAGTCCGGCAGGTCGTCCTTGACAGGCACCGTCCAGACAAAGGCTCGCGAGCTGATTCGCCCCTTGGTATAGCCCAGCAACACCAGCCGCTGCCGCCCAGGATCGTAGTCCGCAGCCGTAATCAAGCCACCGACCGGGTAACGCCCAACGGGCTCAACCGTCTGCCGCGACTGATCCGTCGGATCAATCCGATACAGCCGCGTATGCCGATCCTGCCAGTTCTTGCTGAATACCCAGAGCCGGCCATTCACCACAGCGGCCGCTTCACAGTCATTGTTGTGGGCATAGGCACCGGCCGACTCGCCGGTATCGGCGAAACGAAACTCTTTCAGGCGCGAGGCAACGGGCACACCGGCATTCCCTGACTGCAGTGCCGACCAGCGTACCGAGTAGATTTGCATCCAGTCACGCCGCCCAAGGTTGTTGCCGCAGTCAAGCACGTGCAGCCAGGTATCATCCTGAGCCAGCTCTTCCCAGTCAAAGTTGAGCGCATCACGCACACGACGGGTTTCCAGTACCTTGCCAGAGTGTTGGTCGAGACGATAAAGCAGCGGCTCATCGCCGCTGTCATTGTGGGTCCAAAGCCGCCTGTCATGCCGAGCCAGCCCTGAAGACTCAATCACCTCCAGCGGCAGTACAGCCAACCGTTGCACTGAGAGGCTGCTGACCGGTTGAGCAACCGGGTGACCGGCACAGCTTGCCAGCAACATCACACTCAGTAATGCTGCCGGCCCAACGCGCATCCCTGCTCGCATGATTACTTCGCCTGAATCTTGGCCCAGGAATCCCGCAACGTGACGGTGCGGTTGAAGATCAACGTCTGCTCACTGGAATCAGGATCAACGCAGAAATAGCCATTACGCTCAAACTGGTAACGGCTTTCCGCCACTGCATGTTTCAAACCGATCTCGGCACGCGCATCAGACATCACACGCAGAGATTCAGGATTCAGAAACTCATGGAAGTCACGACTCTTGTCCGCATCGGGGTTGGCCTCGGTGAACAGACGGTCATACAGACGCACTTCGCAAGGCACTGAGTTATCGACAGACACCCAGTGAATCACGCCGTTGGGTTTGTAACCAGTGGGGTTCTCACCCTTGGTAGCCGGGTCATAGCTGCAGATCAACTCTACCACTTCGCCCTGCTCGTTCTTGATCACCTCATCACAGGTCACCACATAGGCACCACGAAGACGCACCGCATCGCCCGGCGCCAGACGCTTCCACTTCTTCGGCTTTTCTTCGGCAAAGTCTTCACGCTCAATCAGCAGATTGCGGGTAAACGGCACCTTGCGCAGCCCCATGGACTCATCCTTGGGGTGCGCCGGCAGTTCAAACCACTCCTGTTCGCCTTCCGCAAGGTTGCTGATGGTAACCTTGATCGGATCGATGACACACATGGCCCGCGGTGCGTTGGCGTCAAGATCGTCACGGATAGCCGCTTCCAGCATCCCCATATCAACCGTACCGTTGGAGCGCGTCACACCAATCATGTCGCAGAAGTTGCGGATTGAAGCCGGCGTAAAGCCACGACGACGCATACCGGAGATGGTCGGCATGCGAGGGTCGTTCCAGCCATTGACGTGCCCCTCGTCCACCAGCAGCTTGAGCTTGCGCTTGCTGGTGATGGTGTAGTTCAGGTTGAGACGGGCGAACTCATACTGACGTGGCTTGACCGGGACCGGCAGATTTTCGATGAACCAGTCATACAGTGGGCGATGATCTTCAAACTCCAGAGTGCAGATGGAGTGCGTGACGCCCTCGATGGCATCGGACTGGCCGTGAGCAAAATCATAGGAGGGGTAGATGCACCATTTGTCACCGGTCTGGTGATGATGAGCATGGCGAACGCGATAGATCACCGGGTCACGCATGTTCATGTTGGGCGCAGCCATATCGATTTTGGCACGCAGCGCACACTCACCCTCGGAAAAATCGCCGTTGCGCATCTTCTCGAACAGGGCCAGATTCTCTGCTACGTCGCGATCACGGTAGGGGCTGTTCTTGCCGGGTTCGGTCAGGGTGCCGCGGAACTCACGCATTTCATGGGCGCTCAGACTGTCCACGTAAGCCTTGCCTTCATTAATCAGATGGACCGCCCAGGCATACAGCTGCTCGAAATAGTCAGAGGTGTAACGCACCTCACCGCTCCACTCAAACCCGAGCCAGCGCACATCCTCGATAATGGAATCGATGTACTCCTGGCTTTCCTTCTCGGGGTTGGTGTCATCAAAGCGCAGCTGGCACTGACCATCGAAGCGCAGCGCCGTGCCAAAGTTCAGGCAGATCGACTTGGCATGACCGATGTGAAGATAGCCATTGGGTTCAGGCGGGAATCGAGTCACCACTTGCCCATCGTTCAGGCCTTTGCTGAGATCATCTTCAATAATCTGGTGGATAAAGTTGTTCGGCTTGGGACTGTCGTTTCTGGTCATATCCATGTCTTATCAAAAGGTTTTCAAAACGCCTTTAATATCAGGCTGTTACAAGCGTCGGTATTTTTCGTTTCCCATTATTTTCCCAATTTCGACATTTCAAGCATGTCGGCATCGGAGCTTATCCACTTCGCATACCGGCTCAAAAGCACCGGTACAGTGTTTCCCAACTGCTGGGCAACGAACGCAGGCGTGATGCCTGCCATGAGGCACACCGACGCATAGGTGTGGCGCATAGAGTACGTGCTTCTGACACGAATACCAGACTCCACGAACGCCTGGTTCAGCCGATCACGGAACGTGGTGAGGCTCTTGAATCCATCCGGCGCCCGGTACGTCCAGAGCAGCCTATGGGAAACAGGATTGCCCTTTCCCAATTCCAACAATTCCTCAAACGCCTGACGAGAGAACTCGTTCATCAGGACGATCCGGCTTTTCTTGGTCTTGGTGTAATTCTGCACCTGCCCCTTCGAGATCAGCTTCGAGACTGAGACCCTGTTATTGCTCAGCATCACATCCCTCAGCTCCAGTGCAATCATCTCGCTTGGCCGCATCCCTGTCCAGAATCCCAGAACGTAATACAGATAGATCGGCCTCTGCCGGCCCGTGTACTTTTTCTCCAGCCAGGCGAGCACAGTGTCTCGCTCTTCGGGTGTCAGTGGGTCAGGCTCGGTGTCAGTGTCTTTGGTGATCTTTAATGCTTCAGCAGGTGACTTTGTGATATACCCGTAGCTAACTGCCAAGGCCATAACTTTTCGCAGGGCGCTGTAGGTGATGTTGCGTACAGACTGGGATGTGAATGTTTGTCCCCGGCTCCACGCTACCAGGTCGCCCTCTGTGCAATAGCGTACATCGACCTGAGCCAGTTCTGGCATCACGTAGGCATTAAGCTGCTGCCGGTATGACGTTCGGCTGTTGGCAGGCATCCCGCTGTTATCGAGAAAATCCTGTGCCAGGGTGCAAAGGAGGTACTTCGGATTGGTTTCAGAGTGTTCTTTGGCGTGGGCGTATTCAGGGAAGTGGTCAGCGAGATACTCGAGAGTTAGTATCCCGCTTTTGGCTCGAACGATTATCTCAGCACGAAGGGTTGAGGCTGCTGCGAGGTTTTTTGGGCTCGGCTTGCGCGGCCAGATTGGCTCGTAGCGCTTCTTGTCCCAGCTGAAACGGATTTGGATGCCTGAGCCGTATGGCCGGACGCCCGTTGGATACTGCTTTTCACCCACGCTTCCACACCTGATAGAGAGACCCAAATCTGGCCATCGGGATCATGGAAGAACTGAACACCCTCCTCCCATTTGCCGTCTTTGATCTTGCCTTTGACGTACTGATCGCCCTTACCGATCAGGGCGCAATATGCCTTGTGCGGCATTACATCCATTTTAACAGGTGTGGTCATGTTGGTCACTTTTGGTCAGAAGCTAGTTGGTATATGTCCAAATGTACATTTGTTTGCGCCTAAGTGTCAAATGTACATTTGGACAAAGGTTGGAGTTACCGTCTGAACGCAGCCAACGGGTCTCTCAGGCGCTCAGCATCCTCATCGAAATCGGAGTCCCGCATTTTCACGCCAGAGACCCCTGGTAAGGCGCCGACCACATGTGACCGTCCACCTTCTGACGCGATCAGGAATGCCAGATAGGTGTAGTTCAGGCTGTGCCCGAAGTGGTCGGGGCCGGTCTTCACGATGACCTCGATCATGTCACCGGTACCGTCTTCCCGGGAGATTTTCTTGACGTTGGTGACCTGCTCCTTGAACACATCCATGATCGGCGCCGCATCCCGGCGCGGGTACTGGATGTAACCGGTGTTGTGCAGCTTCATCAGGTCGGAGAACATGTTGGTCCTGTTCACCTTCACCACCGGTTCGGAGGCTGGGTCATCGGGCACTTCGTATGTCTTCAGGCCTACTTTCTTCACGTATTCGACGGCATAGGCGTTCACGCCGTTCATCCAGCCCCAGGACGTGAGTTCTCGTACCAGTGTGATGTCTGGCCCGGCGTCCATACAGAACGTCCTGACGCCAAAATAGGCGATCCTGGCCATGATCTTGGTTTTCGCCGGCTTCTGTTGAGTGTGGTGAATCTCCTCCGCGTAGACGATGTGCATCGCCTTGCCTTGTGGAATAGCCACGGTGAAATGGCAAATCTTGCCCACGTCCATCCCGGCAACCGCATTGGAGAAGATGATCCTCATAAGGGCACCGACTTCCACCTGATCTTCGATGTAGGTCTTCCATTGCGCCTGCACCTGGGTCCTGAAGTTCTCAGTGATGAACACCGAGTCGGCATCCTCATACTCAAGGCCCAACACGAAGTTGTAAAAGTCCATGGTTCTGGCGTATTCAGGGAACTGCGTCAGGATAGACTTTGGGGTGTTGTAGGTCGGTACATCCCAGGGGCTGATCTGGTAGGAACTCTCAACCCGGTCAGGGTGCTTACGGACCCACTGACGCTTGGCCGGATCAAGCAGGGAGTTCTGCAGGTCGTGACCGCACTTCTCGCACTTGAGGTAGGCGTTCTGGTGCAGACCTCTGTCCATGAGCATCCTGACAACCTGGCCATCCAACTCATCGAGCGCATTGTCCCACCCGGGGATCACAAAGTCCTTGTACCAGCTCGGCGCCTGATGGTGATTGCACTTCTCACACTGCACCATGTAGTAGGCCTGACTGCCGGATTCAAATGCCTCGGCCACCCCGAAGTTGGGCAGCGTCGGCGTACTGAATTTGTAGTGGTACCCCCGGTAGCCATCCTTGTTCATCGGCGCGTGTCGAAGACGCGAGGACATTTTGCCGATCACTTCCAGGTTGGAGAAGTCCAGCTCGTCGTTTACGACATAGGTGGCAGGTACTGAGATCGCAGATACGTCACCGAAGGTACCGGTTACGTAGATGACGTTGGAGTTGGTGAAAATCTTCTGCTCGGCAGCATCGGCGCCGCGCTTCAGCATCCCGCTCAGGGTCTCTGACTGGGCAATGGTCGAGTCGATACGGTCTTTCGAGAACCGCATGGCGAACTGCCGGGTTGGCAGTGTGTAGATGACACGAACATACCTGGCCACAGCCGCGATGGTCAGCAGCTTGCGCACCTGCAGCTCTGACAGGCCGATCTGTGAGCACTTCTTGACGGCGATACGGGAGGCAGGGTCGTCGAATATCTCCTGCTGCATCTCGTGGTCCTGAAAGCTGAATGGCCGGCCCTCAATGCTGGTGTGCTTCTGCACCCACTCGGAGTGCTTCGCCTGTCCCTCTATCGAGTCCACGCGGGAGTTGATGCGCGTGAGGAAGCCTTCTGTAACGGTATCTGCCATCAGTTTTGCCTTTACCTATTTATGGTTTAACCAAATAACTTGATGGCAAAGGCTGATTGTGCGATATTGGCTTTGCCGCTAGTTCTTGGTCGTTCTAGTGGTCTTTTGGTTAGGGAGCTGGGTTGGTCCCCAGCTTTCACGGCCCCACAGGTTTGGTCGCCTGTGGGGCCAACTTATTTGTGTTGCATTGGAAAAAGTTGTGGAGCCCGAAACTCGATCTGGACTCTACAAAGTCAAACATCCAGATGCTCGTCCCGTCGTTCCCAGTTGAAGTTCGGGTACCAGGTGACATACATCGCCACTCCGTTCAGCCACACCTTCGCTCCAAACGGGCACCACCCCTCCACCAGCTCATGCAGCTGTGCAAAGTCAGCGTCCCTTACGTTCCAATACCCCGGCATCAGGTTCATCAGCGTGTGCGCAAAGATGAGCACCTTGCGCGTTCTGGTAATCCTGCTGATTGGCATCTTGGTCGTGTGCTGAGCACTGACATAGCTCCAGATCAGCATGAACTGCTTGTACCTGGTCACGCCTCGATGGCCGATTGGGAGCACCGTGATCAGCGTAATCAGCGCCTTCACAGCCGAAACTGCGTAATGGCCGAACACCGCACTCAAAAATGCCGCCCAAAAGAGCGGCGCAGCCCACATCAGGGCAAAGAAGCTGAGTAGCCACGTCTCTGCAAAGCTGAAATCGTTCGAGGTCGCCAGAGTGTGAATATCTGCAAACATCAGAAATGCTCCTCAGAGGGGTCGAAGGCTGCAGCGGAGTCATCATCCTCCTCGTAGGGATCGGAGGAGGGATCGGAGGATGGATTCTGATTCAGCATCGCCTGCAGGCGTGGTATCTGGTACTCCTCGACCGGAGAATACGGGTCCAGGCTGTAATCCAGCCACACGTCGATCCTGGGGCAGTCGCAGTCGGCCACATGTTCGTGGTGGATGGTGCAGTGGAAGTCATCGCAGTAGGAGCATTTGATCCACGGTGGTATACCTGAGGCATACCCGAAACTTGAGTAATGCTGGCACTCGACGGAAGTCATTGCGTGTCCTCCCCAAGAATACGATTAAGCTCCGACACAAATAGATCGCGCTGCGTCGGCATCAGCTTGTCGATGGCCGTATGCACAGCCGCTTCGATCTTCTGGAATCGCTCTGTGTTGACCAGCTCCTTGTGCTTCTGCATCAGGGTCTTCAGCATCTGATCATTCGCCTGCAGGACGTACTTGGCATCCTTGAAGTCGAAGTCGGGCCTGATCTGGCCGGCCGGCGTGAACACCTGATTACGCAGGCCTTTGATGATCGTCATCTGCTGGTTGATTTCCGCCAGCAATGAGAACGTCACCCCAAACTCCTGATCGTCCTTGCTTGTCAGCGGCAAGTTCATTGCCAGCTGCTGGACGTGGGTCTTGGGTACCATGTTGTTCTGCAGGCCCAGGATGACCTCAGTCACCGCCTGTCCCAAGGAAGTCTCATCGAAGAACTTCTCGCTGTAGAAGGCAGGGTTCTCAGGCTTTGACCGAACACCGATGTCCATCTCCTCAGCGAGAAGTTCTTCGATGAGACTTCCTTGGGCTGTGGGCATTCTGGCCCGGGAAGGGAGATTGAATTTGGCTTCTGACATATCCGTGGCTCGTGGTTGAGTGCGTGGGCGGCTGGCTCCCGGGGCCGTTGGTAAGGCTGGCCCGGGAGCAATCGGCTGATCAGTTGCCGTTCAGACGCTTCTGACCTGCCTTTGACTGACGGAACGCGATGCGTCTGTGCGCCGGCATGGTGAACAACTCACGGGTAGACGGGTTGATCCGCTGACGAGATGCCACATCTTTTACATACAGAGTGCCGACACCTGACATCTGAACAGCTTTGCCGTTATGCAGAGCGTCCTCAATGTCACGGATAACGACATCCAGCACTTTGGTAGCCTGGGTACGGCTCATGCCGAAGGTATCCATCAAATTGGTAACCTGATGGGATTTTGTGTGCTTTTGGGTAGAAATTTGAGAATTGGACATGAAAAAGGCCTTGGTTAGGGAGTTTTATGGCGATTTCGCCTGAACTTAGTGTGTATTTGTACAAATGTACATTGGGAGATAGCCTAAATCAAGGGCCTTTGTATAGGCGAAGGTAGGCTATTTACACTTGATGGTGTTCGGCTCTAGGTTGTGCTCCTTCCTCAGGACCTTAGCCATCTGCTTGAAATAGTCCGCACAGGCGTCGAGCTGGTCAGAATACGCCATCCGTTCACCTATGCTTGCAGATGATCCTGGGTCGCTGAGGTCGAGCTGGTTCTCTGCCAAGCAATACTCACGGACGAGTTCGCTCTTGCTGCTGTAGACCAGTTCTTGAAAGCCCATCTGGCCAGAGTGGCACTTGGCGGCGAGAGCCTGGGTCGGTGCGATAGCGGTGGCGGTGAGCAATGTGGCGATAGCGAGCTGTTTCACGGTGCTGTTCCTTTGCTTTGTTGTGCAGGGTGGTTGGTCAGAACCCGGCTGCTTTCCGGGCTTCCTTACGGGCTTGAGCTGCGGCTTTGGCCTCCTGGCTTGGGGCTTTGCGTGTCTGCAGCTCTTCGATACGAGGGAGCCACTGGCTGTACAGCGGTTCTTCGTGGTTCAGGAGCTGGGTCAGCTTGATGTTGGCGAGTTCCCAGAAGGCGGGGTGCATCGCGTTTTTGCCGGTTTCCCAGGCGTCCCATGCTTGAGTGGTAACGTGAATCACCCGCCCGCAAAGCTCCCTGCCCGCGCTATCACTGCGGAGTTTAAAATGTTGCCTCACTTGCCGGCGCAGGGAGACGACCTCTGTGTGGTTGGGGCTGTCGGGTGTGCTGATTTGGTCGGTCATGTGGTTAATGCCTAATAGCTTCTGGTTGATTTTATTATTGTCGGTTTTGGTGAGGGGGTCAATATAGGGCTTGAGGTGGTGAGATATTACGTTGTAATGGTGGTTGGGAATTTGGTTTTTGGAGAAAATTTTGTACTGGGACCTTCGCACATAGCCAGGATGATATAGCTAAATAAACTAAGGGGAGGGGCCTGTTATAACCTTAGTGAATATACCCTATCCATAGCTAAACTTTATCGAAACTACCTTTACCTATTGATACAATTAATTACCAATCCTGTTGGGTATCAACTATATTTAAGGCCTGAAGGATGGCATCCCTTAACGGCCACCGGCACCGGCTCCGGCCCTTGCCTCGCTCTTTAAAAAATCGGACGCTTTTTAGTGTAGGGGCTTCTTCCAAATAACGCCAAAATTGGAACGGGGAAGTTGCGCCCAAATCACAGCTTATGCGCTGCGTTGTTATTCAATGCTGTTGCGTGGGTCGATTGCCACTATTAAGCGTTCACCGGAGCCAACTAGAGCACGGCTCCCATCTTTAACAAATCGGCATATAAAACCCTAAATCAATATCCAAAAGGAATAGAAAAATGACTAATTCAATCGTTATTAAAGAATACACCTCAGCCGCTCAGATCAAGAGCTTTGTTAAGGGTAAGGCTTTTACCCTTGCCAAGGTTAAAGAGGAATTGAACCTCGCGGTATCGCAAGCCCTTTTCTTCACTGCGGCGCCGCATAATGACGTGACAGCGCTTAACGTCATTTTTGGCGCGTTTGCTGGCCAGTCAAAACAATTGACCAGCACACAAAAGAAAATTGTAGAATTTGCCAAGTTTAACGCGGCAAATTACCTGACGTTCGACCAAGAAAAGGCTGAATTCAGGTTTAAGACTGTCCGAGTTAAAGGCAAGTCTAAAGCCATAAGCGAGGAAAAACGGATTCTCGCTGACGGTTACGAGAAAATGGCCGATTATCGCAATTGGCTGCACCCTGACGAAATAGCGGCCAATAAGGCAGTCGATAGCATAATTGCCGCCGACTCTCTGGCAGTCGAGCCGGTGGCCGGTGGCGAAAATGGCAAGCCCGACGTCCCAAAAGAAGGGGCCGGAAAAGGGAAGGCAATTAAGCCTTTGACAAAAGCCCGTATTGAGACCTTCAAAAAATCGGCCATTGTTACCCTTAAAATGAAGGCCAAGAATGACGCCGAAAAAGAGGCGCAAGAGGCCATGCTCGCACTGGTTCACTTCTTGGCAAAACAGGCCGGTATACTGTCGGTTGATAACGGCGGCAAGCCTTTGACAGTCGCAGGCACTGAATTGACCGGCACCGAACAAAAAGCCGCAGCTCTACGCGGCGATACCGACAGCAAAACAGCGTAAAGCCCCTAGAAAAGCCCCAGATAGCACGCTATCTGGGGCTTTTTATTGCCCAAACGCCAGCCAGCGCACCCACTGGTACCCACTGGCACCCAAGCGAGCACACAAAAGCCCGCTCAGACCCCCACTGAGCGGGCTTTTGTGTGCCTGTATGACAGTGTAACGCTGCCTGAAAAGGGCTGAAAACCACTCTCTGCCCCAATGGGCGCGAGAGAATCCCCTTATATATTTGCCCCTAAGCCAAAAGGAAGAATGACTATGACCAAAGACTATGCCCTTGCATCTATCCGCAGCTGGATCGGGGATGAGTGCCCCGCCGTTTGCATTGGTTCCGTGATCAACAAGCATGTACACCTGCTCGCCCTTGAACAGGAGGTGGATGCCCTGGCGCTACGGAAGCAACTGTTGCAGTTCTTCTGCCAGACCGGCCTCAACGCTTACATGCGGAAAGTGATTCTCATTGCCACCCGCCCCAAGCCGAACAACTGGTTCAGAAACCACCGGGTATTCGTCGTTATGGACGGGTACGACCACTGACCCCCGACCCCGCCACTGAGCGGGGTTTTTTATGGGCGCACTTAGGGAGTGGTGCGCCCATAAAAAACCCTAACCAAAGACTATAAGGAGGCCGACCATGGCCCATATCATCACTCGTGTAAACGGCACCAAAGTGACCGCCGATAGCTTCACCGCCCTCGCCCACCGCCTGCTACAGGACACTCCTTACATAGATTTTGATCAGTACATTCCCATGTACGACGACCTGCCCTGCCATGTGACCGCTGCTGCAGTGGACTGGGAGCAGGAACTGACCGCCTGGGAGGTACAGTGACATGCAGACAACAGCCGAAAAGAGAAGGGCAAAGCTCGACCGTGCACAGTTGCTGTCCCTGAGAGCGGCCCTGTGCCCAGACTCCGGCAGGGAGAAGCTGACCCTGAACTCAGTGCAGAGTTACAACCGTGAACGCCTGCAGAGGGGTAAAGTCGTGGCCTATGTCGGGGCCACTGCCAGCGCCTACGGCAAGTCCATGTTGGGCCGAATCGACATTGAAAAAGTGGGTAAGTTGCGCCCGGATGAATGTCGGGCCGTCCAGCCATCCGCCACCGAGCCACGGTACGGCCTACTCTGGGCCGACCTGACGCCGCATCAACGCCGCGCCCTGCGCAAGTACAGGGCAGGTAAAAAGCAGGAGCGCGAAATGGCCCTCGCCCTCAAGCAGCTCAAGGCAGAGGGCTGCCGGGAAGAAGCCACCCGCGAACTGAACCAAGCCCTCAGGATGGGGGACGCTCAGGCAGTGGCTTACTGGCGGGGGCGTCTGGCGCAGCTCAGGGGCCACTGACTCTGGCCACTGAGTCGTATAGGTGGCCAGGCTATTGGCCTCTATAGGTGGGCCAGCGAATCAACAGTAAGCGCCCTTAAATCAGCATCTTTTTTCCAGCCACTAACCGCCGCACACTGATTCCATCGTCACCTACGCGAGGAATCAGTTATGAACTCAGCCGAGCGCACACACTACTGGCAACAGTACATTGAACACTGGCGCGATACCGGGCTATCCGGCGCTGCTTTCTGCAAACAGCAGTCACTGTCCTATCACCAGTTTGTCTATTGGCGCCGCAAGCTCGAAGGTACAGATGATGCGACCGGTACCGAGCGTGTGCCTACATCCGGCTTTGCTCGCGTCACCCAGGTGGCCGCTTCACCGCTATCGGATGATCTGACTCTGAGGCTTCCCGGTGGCATGGCCATTACCGGTCTGCATGCCGGTAATGTCGATCTGCTCGGTGCGATCCTGAGGCAGCTCTGATGAAGCCACGGTATCTTCGTCCCTCTCGGTCAATGCCGGAGATCTATCTGTACCGTGAGCCCATTGACTTTCGCAAGCAGGCCAATGGTCTGGCGGTGCTGGTTGAGCAGGAGCTGGGACATAGTCCCTTTACCGGTGCCCTGTATGCGTTCACCAACCGGCAGCGCAACAAGATCAAGTGCCTGATGTGGGAAGACAACGGCTTCATCCTCTACTACAAGGCGCTGGCCGAAGAGAAATTCAAGTGGCCAAGCCCGGCTGATGAGCTCATGCCGCTGACCGGCGAGCAGATCAACTGGTTGCTCGATGGCTATGATATCAGCCTGCTGCAGGGCCATAAAACGCTCCATTATGAGGCCGTTGGATAGCCAGTTTTGGGTGCTTCAACTGGCTGTTTTTGATATAATTTTGCCCATGAAAACACAGCCCAAAACCACCTCAAAGACGCTTGATATCAGCGGTTTATCGACCGCTGACTTGCTGTCGATGGTGGCAGGGCTACAGCAGCAACTCCAACATCAAGAGCAGCATCTCCAACAGCGCGAGCAATACATCCTGCTGCTGGAAGAGATGCTGCGCTTGCAGCGCATCCAGCGGTTCGCGGCCAGCAGTGAAAAAACGGCGCACCAGATCCACCTCTTCGATGAGTCCGAGCTGGAAGCCGAGATCGATCAGCTGCGGGATCAGCTCCCGGATGATATTGAAGTTGCTGAAGACGATACTCCTGCTGCCGCGTCTACACCCAAACGCCGTCAGCGCGGCTTCTCCGATCACCTGCTGCGTGAGCGCATCGAGCTGCTGCTGAGTGATGAAGAGAAGGCCGGGGCCGTCAAAACCTTCTTCACCAAGGTGAAGGAAGAACTGGAATACATCCCGGCCCAGCTCAAAGTACTGGAATACTGGCAGGAAAAAGCGGTGTTCGAGCAAGACGGTGATGAGCGTATCGTAGCCGCCGCTCGCCCAGCACACCCGCTGGGCAAATGCATCGCCACCCCGGCCCTGCTGGCCTACCTGATCACCTCCAAATATGCCGATGGTCTGCCGTTGTATCGGCAAGAGCAGATGTTCAAGCGTCTGGGCCATGAACTGAGCCGCACCAGCATGGCACACTGGATCATCCGTCTGGATGAGGTGTTCAAACCGCTGATCCATCTGATGCGGGAGGCGCAGAACAGTGCGGCCTACCTGCAGGCTGACGAAACCCGGATCCAGGTACTCAAAGAGGATGGCAAAGCCGCCCAATCCGATAAATGGATGTGGGTGACCCGTGGTGGTCCACCGGGCCAACCTTCCGTCCTGTTCGCCTATGATCCCTCTCGAAGTGGAGCGGTGCCCGTGCGCCTGCTCGATGACTTCAAGGGTGTGCTGCAGGCGGATGGTTACTCCGGTTATGCGCAGATCTGCTCAGCCAATGAGCTGACACGCATCGGCTGCTGGGATCATGCCCGCCGCAAGTTCATCGAAGCGACCAAAGCGGCCAAGCCAGCGGGTAAAGGCAAACAGGCCAAACTGTCCAAAGCGGATGTAGCACTCAGTCATATCAATAAACTGTATGCCATCGAGCGTCAGATCAAGGACCTGAGCGTGGCTGAACGCTACCGGATCCGTCAGGCGTCGAGCCTGCCTCGACTGGAAGCGTTCAAGGCCTGGCTGGACGCCAACGCAGGACGTGTGATGAAAGGCGGGCTAACTCGCAAAGCTATGGAATACACCCTGAACCAGTGGCCCACCCTGATCGGCTACTGTGAGCGGGGTGACCTGCACATCAGCAACGTACTGGCCGAGAATGCCATCCGTCCGTTCGCTGTGGGGCGCAAGGCCTGGTTGTTCGCGGATACCCCGCAGGGCGCTCACGCCAGTGCTACCTGTTACTCCCTGATCGAAACGGCCAAAGCCAACAATC
>Ga0209345_10001376_pt1 | contig 29176 bp, 31 predicted proteins | sample Cruoilmetagenom7_FD_187294 | JGI IMG/M metagenome (GOLD analysis project Ga0209345, IMG submission 187294) | Oil polluted marine microbial communities from Coal Oil Point, Santa Barbara, California, USA - Sample 7 (SPAdes) (version 2) | ecosystem: Environmental > Aquatic > Marine > Oil seeps ...
ATTCAAAAATTGCAATTTCCAATCATGAGTAGAAAGCCTGTTATGGTAATTGATAAACGACATATTGATTCGTAAATAAGTACTAATTTCTTTTATTAAACTAAAACAAAAAAGCCCTTACATTTCTGTAAAGGCTTTTTGTTTATAATAATTTTATGTTTAAAATTATTCTGGAGTCATATCTATTATTTCACAGATAACTCCATGAGCAATCATGTATATCTCTCCAGAAAGGCCACTTACCATATAAGTATCTTCACTTACATTATCTAAGCTTCCATGTTGGTAAGGGTATTGTCCTGGAGCAACAGTTTCAACCCATCTTCTTCCTCTTCTTTTTAGAGGGTAAGGTCCATCTCCTAAATATAGATGTGTCTCAGTAAGAACATAACCAGCATCTACTAAATAAGTAACTACTGCTTCACCAGTAACAGAGTTATACTCTAAAGTTACTGTTCCTGCTGGCTCGCGATTTTCTGTTTCACAATGTGAAGCTCCTGCATATATATCCATAGTATAGATTCCTGTAGAAAGAGGACCATTAGTCCAACCCCATCTATTGAATCCATTTCCTATGAAACATGTAGCTTCATCTCCTCCTTTTGCAAACATAGTTTCACACCCACCAATTTGTACTTCATTGTGACAAGTTAATCTAATGTTATCTATAGCTCCTGAATTATTCATTTCAAGAACCATACGTACAACACCTGCAGTAGATCCAAGATCTACAAGTTGTTTAGCATTATCTTCACTGTAAGCAAGAACGTGTTGTAATAAGACATTATCTAAAGCATCATATAAAGTAACTACAGTTGGTAACCCATCTGCATCAACTGGCTCTAGATCAAGCATATCAAAAGAATGAAGTGTTACCATTCCATTTCCATATCCTGAAAAGTTAAACTCAAAGCTAGTGCCATTACGTGCACTATCATCTGGATCAGAACTATCCATATCTTCAGAAATAATAAGAACATTTCCTAATGGCACATCATTACTCGCTTGAGGTCCATCAGATGAAATTCCAGGGCCAGCAAACATTTCATTAGGTGATCCTAAATCAAAATCATTTCCTGTTGGATTTGAAGAATCAAAAATCATAGCAGTATTCATTCCAGGAAAATCTGGATTAACAGCCATAACAGCTATGGTGCCTGAGCATCCATTTGGTGTTACTTCAGAGATAATATCTCCTGCAGAAGAACCTTCGAAGTCGATAACAGTAACTTCATCTATTAGTCTAAAAGGACTATCGGCTTCATTTAAAGTTTCTGAGTTTTCATTTAGTGAATCATTGGTACAGGATGCAAAGATTATTGCCAAACCTGCTAATAGTAATCCGGTTTTTTTCATAATGTTAAATAATTAATTGATTAATAGCTCGGTTAAATTAATTTTATCCTTTAACATCACCAAAGTTTACCGATAAGCATATAATATATTCGTCAAAACACAAAAAACTGTATTAAAACAAAATTTAAAACCCAATTACTCTATTAATCAGCTGTTTATACTTAAGGATTAAATACTCCTTCTTTGTAGTATCAGTTAAACAAATAATAAGAATTTGAATTTTCAGAAGACAATGATCCTTGTCTGCTTTAATAAATTTAGAAATAAAAAAAACCTTAAGAAAGTATAAAATTAAGATCTATTTTTTAACATGTCTAGATATAACGCTTCCACTTTGGTTCTTGCCCAAGGGGTTCTTCGAAGAAATTTTAAACTAGATTTTACTGAAGGATTGCTTGTAAAGCAACGAATATTAACTTGGTAAGCCATATACTCCCAGCCATAATGCGCTACAAGATCATTAATTATTTGTTCAAGTTTAATACCGTGTAACGGATTATTTGGTTGACTCTCCATGCACCATTTTTTTTATTTTCACTGCTTTCTCAAAATGATCTAATTGGTGAGTTTGTATCCACCATGTGGCAGCTTCCATTAATAATTCTGGATACGTGTTTTTGTTTTCAAAAAAAGCATAGAACGACAAGCCTACATTCATGCCTTTTGCTTCAATTTTCTTATTACAAACATCAATGATTTTGTTTCTCAATTCTTTAGTCATAATCTATCTTCTATTACCTCTGGAACGTCTAGAATTATTTTTTGGTTTATTATTTGAGTTTTTAGAAGCGTTCGAATTGTTTCGTGAAGATCTATTTTGACCTCTTTGTTGCTTTTTTATAGGTTGTGTAGATGCATTTGGGTCTGGCTCAAAACCTTCAATAATACTTACTGGAATACGTTCGCCAACTAGCTTTTCAATATCACGTAAATAGGTTGTTTCGTCTGCACTTACAAGCGAAATAGCTTCTCCACTTGCTCCTGCTCTTCCTGTTCTTCCAATTCTATGTACATAATCTTCAGAGATATTAGGTAATTCGAAGTTTATAACATGTGGTAATAACGGAATATCTAATCCACGTGCAGCAATATCTGTTGCGACTAAAACACGAACACGACCACTTTTAAAACCAGCTAATGCTTTTGTACGTGCACCTTGACTTTTATTACCATGGATTGCTGCTGCAGAAACTCCAGCGCTAATCATTTTTTTACACAATTTATTTGCACCATGTTTGGTACGTGTAAAAACTAAAACTTGCTTCCAGTTTCCATCTGAAATTAGCTTAATAATTAATCCTGTTTTTTTTCCTTTAGCAACACGATAAACCTTTTGGTTTATTGCTTCTACAGTTGTATTCTCAGGTGTTGCCTCTACTGTAACAGGATGATGTAAAATACCATTTGCAAGCTTTCTAATATCTTTAGAAAAAGTAGCAGAAAACAATAAGTTCTGACGTTTTTTTGGCATTAAATCCATAATGCGTTCTATATCACGCAAAAAGCCCATATCTAACATCCTATCTGCTTCGTCTAAAACCAATATTTCTATTCGCTTTAACGATAAAACACCTTGGTTTTGTAAATCTAGTAATCTCCCAGGAGTCGCAACCAAAACATCTACTCCTCTACGAATTGCAGCTACTTGTGGTTTCTGATTGACACCACCAAAAATAACTACCGAACGCAAATCTGTAAACTCACTATAAGATCTCACGTTATCGTAAACCTGAGCAGCTAATTCCCTAGTTGGTGTTAAAATTAAGGCACGAATAGGTCTGTATTTAGATTTTTCTCGTTGCGATAATATTTGTAGTAATGGCAAAGTAAAGCCTGCTGTTTTTCCAGTACCTGTTTGTGCAGATGCTAAAACATCTTTACCTTCTAAAATAACAGGAATGGCTTTTTGTTGAATTGGAGAAGGCTCTGTATAACCTTGTTGGGAAACCGCTTTTAATAAGGCATCGGTTAAACCTAATGATTGAAATGACATAAATATTAATTGAGCCAATAATTAGCGTTTAAAATGACTTTCTAATTTTTTAGTGTCATTCTTTATTAAGCGACAAAGGTACTGTTAATTTAATCGCATTGTGTTTGTTTTCTTGATTATGTAAATATAACTGCCTAATTATTAAATTAAAATGAGATTATAGAATTGGGTATAAATCTACTAGGTTTGTAGTTATATAATGTGGGTATAGACAATTGTCTATATCCAATTGTTGGCAACAATTTGAATAAAAACTGTAACATAATAGAAAACTGATCGACTTATCCATCAATCAAAGAATCATAAAATGAATTCATCTATTAAAGCACTAATTTTCGCTTTCTCAACCTTTTTAACATTAAATTCTTTTTCTCAAAGCACAAATAAAGAACTATTCAATAGAATTGACACTTATTTGGAATCAAGCGTAACTAATGGCTTTTCTGGAGTTATTTTAGTCTCTAAAAAAGGCGAAATTATTTTATCTAAAGGATATGGATGGGCTGATAGGAAAAATAAAATACCTAATTCACCATCAACCGTTTTTAATATTGGTTCTGTAACAAAACAATTTACAGCATCGGCTATTTTAAAACTCGTAGAGCAAGGAAGAATTAAAACATCTGACAAAATAGGTTCATATTTTAATCAGGCACCTGTAAACAAAAGAGATATTAGTATTCATCAATTATTAACTCATACGTCAGGAATTTCTAATAAGACCGGAGGATTCAGATACAATGAAGCAAGTAAAGAACAATTCTTAAAAGAATTTTTTGAATCAGAATTACAATCTAAACCTGGAACAAAGTACCAATATGCAAATGCCAACTATATTATACTCACTGCAATAATAGAATCTGTTTCAGGACAAACGTATAGTTCTTTTCTAAATGATTATTTGTTTGTGCCTTCTCAAATGAAAAGTACAGGATATAAGAGTATCAATTTTAGCACAGAAAGATTAGCACATGGTTACTACTATAACAGAAATGATGAGCAATGGGCAGATTGGGGAACAACCCAACAGCACCTTCCTTACAATGACAAGCATTGGTATAGTATAGGTAAAGGAGATATTCATTCTACCGTTGAGGATTTATATAAATGGCATGTTGCTTTAAAAAACAATGAAGTTTTAGCATCAAAAACAAGACTAGTTCAAGAAACACCATATGTAGCCGAAAATGATGAAAAGACATCTTTTTATGGATATGGTTGGGCAATATCTAAAAGTAATAGAGACACTAAAATCGTTGCTCATAATGGTAGTAATGGGCTGTATTTTGCAGATTTTGTTAGGTTTATAGATGATGATGTAGTTGTTATATACATAACAAACGCATTTTTAGGTCGGGAATCAGAAAACGTTGCCAGAGAAATAGGTAAAATGATTTTTGACACGAATTACAACTGTTCAGCTATTTCCAAAAACATTTATGAATTAATTCATGAATTTATGAAGGTAAATCCCTCTACTAATGCTAAAAAACTACCAGATTTTTTAAAGAAGGAACTTAAAGATGACTTAAATGACCCTGTAATACTAAATCAACTAGGATATAGCAGATTGAAGAAAGAAGACAAACCCAATTGGGCATTAGAATTGTTTAAACTTAATGTGAAACTATTTCCTGAAGATGGTAATTTATGGGATTCACTTGGTGAAGCTTATTTAAAATATGGTAAAAAAGAAGAGGCTATAAGGTGTTACACAAAAGCAGTTGAATTTGGTAGTGATGGGTCAATGAAAACGTTGAATGAATTGTTAAAAAAGCAGTAGAGTAAAAACTAATGCCATCAAAGAACGGAACGAAATTTAGGCAGAAAAAGAGATAGGATTATCAATGTTGTCGAAGTCAAGGCTTCACAGTGTATACTAACCTTAATTCTCTCTTTTGTTCTGTGTGTTTATATATCAAATTTAATGAATTATAAACTTAAGTCGTGTATAATTCATTGCTTTGGTAAGTGCCTATTTGGAAAATTCCTTCGGAATTTCCTCTGGTTCGTGATAGTTTATTATCTTTAAGCTAGCCATCTCACGAACACGTTTACTACAATAAAAAAAGCCCTTTCAATTAAAATAATAAAATGAATAAATTAGTTCTAACATTATCATTTACAATTACTATTTTCTTATCTGTAAATGCACAATCTTATAAACTGCAAGATTTTTATAAATATGATCCAGTTATAGAGCATAAAGTGGATGAAGTTTTTCACTCGCTAAATGACACCACTCGTGTATCACAGATGATTGTAACTTCTGCTGGAGAATTAGGTAAATCCGAAAGTGTTATTTTGAATTTAGTAGCAGAGAACAAAATTGGAGGTATTGTATTTCTAAAAGGCACAAAGGAAAATCATAAACGAATGATTGACAGTATAAATATAATTAGTGGTTCTCAAAAACAATTACCAATACTTTTTTCAATAGATGCAGAACCAAGTCTTTTTAACGGTAGGCTAAAAGGAACAAGTCCCATTGTAAATACCATTGATATTAAAACAACTAAACAATCTGATTCTATTGCAAGAATTATTAATGACAATTTACTTGAAATAGGTTTTCGTCAAAATTTTGCACCTGTAGTTGATATTAGTCCTAAGAATGAAGCTATAAAGAATAGAAGTTTTGGAAACAACAAAGGAAAAGTAATTGAATTAAGCAAACAGTTTATTCAAACAACTCAAGAACAAGGAATTATTGCAACAGCCAAACATTTCCCTGGTCACGGATTAGTAAAAGGAGACACTCATAAAAAATCGGTTTTTATAGATGGAGAATTGCAAGAATTAAATGTTTATCCTCCGCTAATAGAGGCTGGCGTTCTTTCAATAATGATGGCTCATATTACAATAACCAATAATAAAAAATACGATACTAAGGGCTTACCTGCTAGTTGCTCGAGAAATATCGTAACAGATTTACTGAAAAATGAATTAGGGTTCAAAGGACTTATAATAACAGATGCATTAAATATAATGAAAGCTGTTACCATAATCGATAATGCTCCCTTACTAGCATCAAAAGCTGGAAATGATATGTTATTAATGCCAATTGACGAAAGTGAAACAATTAATTCTATTCTTAACGAAATGAGAATTAATCCAATTTATAAAGAACAGGTTTATCAATCTGTAAAAAAGATTATTAGATTAAAAATATTTTTAGGGTTAATACAGTAAAATAACTATGGCAAACAACTTGTATATTTTATTGTTTTGATTTTCTATTCGGTTTGTATTTGCTAAATTAGGTGCTTAAACATGCAACGAAAGCATACACAAAACCGTTGGCATTAATTATATAAACTAATCAAATTGACAAAAAAGAGATAGGATTATCAATGTTGTCGAAGTCAAGGCTTCACAGTGTATACTAACCTTAATTCTCTCTTTTGTTCTGTGTGTTTATATATCAAATTTAATGAATTGTAAACTTAAGAAGAACTGAGTTAAAATAAAACTACTAAAAATGTTTCTTTTTGTATTCGTTTTTACTGGAACTGTAAACGTAAAAGCTCAAATAGAAAATCTTACACTTCCAGACCTTTTCCAAGCGGATAAAAGAAAGACTAAAAAATGTAAACGTCGATTTTGGAGTTATTTAATTGAATTATGGCGCTCGTCTCATCCATATTTAACTCAACTCTAAGTATATTGCATGAAATCATTATTATGAAATTAAACTTATTGTCTTGTGATGCTCAAAGACCAGACAGAAGAGCCATAGCTAATTGTATTGCAGAGATTTCAATTAACATTAGTGTGCCCTTGGCTAATGAACTTACAGATATCCTCTTAGAAGGAGACGCAGTAGATATTGAGGTTAATGATAAAAATTCTGGTTCTGCCTTAAGAGCTTTGAGAAAACTAAGTATTGACTACAAAATTTTAGAATAAACAAATGGAAAACAAGATATAACGAAAGTAAACTTAACACAGAAAGTCTAAAATAGTGTGTAAAGTGTAGTTAAAATAAGTCCTTCACCTTCATTTAAAATAACAGATAATAGTTGTTTCTCTTCTTTTACATTAAAATTAAATGGTTGAGCTAATAAATTCAAGCCACTTTGTTTCTTTAGTCTAATTCCTTGACCAGAAATAATATCTTTATTAGGTTTAAAATTTCCAACTGGGACATGTTCTGTTAAAATAACATATTTATAATGCCTTAGCTTCGGTAAAATATTATGTATTTCAGTGTTCGATAAATGTTGTAACACTTGTCGTAATATGGCACAATCACCTGAAGGCAAATCATCGACTGATATATCTAGACAATGGAATTCTAAATTTTCTTCTTTAAATTTTTCTTTATTATGTACTATAAGATCTGCAACTATGTCTACAGCAACATACTTCTCTGTATACTGGATTAATTCTTTGCCTACATTAAAATCTCCACAACCTAAGTCACATAATACAAGTGGGCTTTTAAAAGATGTTAAAAATGAGGTTAAAACGTTTATATATGGATTTACTAGCTCAGGATTATGCGATCCTTCACCTGAATAAAAATCAGATTTATTATCTCCCCAAAGTTTCATGGCATAAACTTGTTCCATAGCCTTTTTAGTTGGCCAAGGTTTCTTAGCTCTTTTTATACTCATTTGTTCGACCTATCTTTTACCCGCATATTAAAAACAAAAGCCTCTACATTTCTGTAAAGGCTTTTCCCATTTGGCTCCTCCTCTTAGGCTCGAACTAAGGACCCTCTGATTAACAGTCAGATGCTCTAACCAACTGAGCTAAGGAGGAGTATTGTTTTCTTTTAAAGTCTTTTTTCTGACTTTCACATTTCTAAACTATCTGTTATTTACAGCTGCTTAGTCGTGTGTTTTTTCGCATTAGCGAGCGCAAATATAATTTAAAAATTAATCTCTGCAAACTAAATTTTAAAAAAGTTAATTAAAAATAGCTTTAAAAATATCATTCCCATTAGCAAACAAGACTAGGGCTATTAAAAGAATAAATCCTACCATTTGTGCATACTCCAAAAACTTATCGCTTGGTTTTCTTCCAGAAATCATTTCATATAGTAAAAACATCACATGACCACCATCTAAAGCAGGGATTGGCAATAAGTTTAAAACCCCTAGCATAATTGATAAAAAGGCCGTAATATTCCAGAAAACTTGCCAGCTCCAAAAACTAGGAAAAATGTCGTAAATAGCTTTAAAACCACCAACGCCTTTATAGGCTCCAGTACTTGGAGTGAAAATAGCTTTAAATTGTGTGATATAAGATGAAATTTTATCGCCAGTCTTTTTAATACCTACAGGAATGGATTCAAATAAACCATAATCTTGGGTTTCAAATTTATAGTAACCTAAAACTTCTAAGGTTTCAGGTGTTGCTCCTGTTGCATATACCAATCCTAGTTTCCCATCGTCATTAATTGTTAACGGAATTTGTATGCTACTATTATCTCTTAAAATGGTGGCTTCAACTTGCTGTCCCTTTAAAGATTCTAGAGCTGGAAGAACCTGGTCTATATATTTAGTTTTTTGATTATTAAATCCAGTAATAATATCTCCTTTTATAATGCCGCTTCCTTTGTTAAAAGACGTATCAGGAACTTCAGCAATAACAAATGGCATGCGTAAGTTAATAAACTTTTTCTCTTTAGAGTCGATTAATTGAGATAAGAAATCTTCTGGTAATGTTACAACAGATTGTTGTCCAGCTCTTTCAATAGTGATCTCTTTACCAAAAAGCACCTTTTCTGATATTTGAGAAAAGTGTTCTATTTCTTCTCCATCAACTGAAATAATTTTGTCTCCTGTTAGTATTCCAGCTTTGTTAGCAACTGTACTTTCAACTAAAACACCATCATTAATGTTTTTGTTTGGCAAAACTCTATCTCCATAATAATAACTCATTCCAATATAAATTAGAATAGCTAAAAGAAAATTAACCGTTACACCACCAAGCATGATGATTAAACGTTGCCAAGCTGGTTTGGATCTAAATTCCCAAGGTTGTGGTGGAAGAGCCATTTGCTCTTTATCCATGCTTTCATCTATCATTCCTGATATCTTAACATAACCTCCAAGTGGCAACCAACCAATGCCATAAACAGTGTCTCCAATCTTCTTTTTAAATAATGAAAATTTCACATCAAAAAATAAATAAAACTTTTCAACTCTGGTTTTAAATAGTTTTGCAGGGATAAAATGACCTAATTCGTGTAAAACGATTAGTAATGAAAGGCTCAATAAAAATTGAGATATTTTTATAACAAACTCCATGTATATGTGTGTCTAATTTAAATTAACGCACAAAAGTAATCTTTTAGCATCATTTAGAAAATAAATACCGAAGTTATAGCTAGTTTTTTAACACCATTTTATTAATTATTCCAAGATTAGTTTGAAATTGAATAAAAAATAAACCTGATGATAGGGTTGAAATATCCATATTAGATTGCCACTCTCCTTGTTTAATAAGCTGTCCTAGAGAATTAAAAACACTAACCTTTTCAATCTCTAAATTATTAGGTTTTTGGATTGTAATAGAATGTGATGTTGGATTCGGATAAATAACTAATTGATTATTTAACTCAACATCATTAACACTTAATGTCACCGAATTATTCCTTGAAATTATATCTGACTCTGGGTCGAATAAAATAGTGCTAACAGGAAATGTAACCGTTTGAAGAAAGGTTTCATTATTCGTTGTATTGTCTAAAATTACATCTAAAACTTCTCCAGATATCCCTAATAATCTAACAGGAACAGGAGCTTCAAAAAATGAAACAGATGCATGACTTTGAGATTGTGTAAGCGTAATTCTTACTTGATTCGAATTAGGTTGATGCCATTCTACGCCATAACTAGGATATCCTTGATTATAAATCCAATCGTTAAAAAACTCTGTTAAATCTTGACCACTTGTAGTCTCCATTATTGATTTATAATCTTCTGTTTTAGCATAAGCATAAAAGTGGTTTACATTGCTCAAGTAATTTTGCATTCCTTGAAAATAAAATACATCACCAAGTTTTTTTCTTAACATATGGCTTACCATGGCTCCTTTATTATAACTAAGTCTACCACTAAAAATTCTATTAACACTTAGAGTATCTGTGTCTGTTAAATAGACAGACCCTCCATTTTGTGAGGTTATCGAATTATTAAGTTGCTGCTTCCAGTTAATAAAAGAATTATTGCCATCTAAATCTTCAATAACCAATCCTGATAAATACGTGGCAAAACCTTCGTTTAACCAAATATCCTTCCAGCTTCCACAAGTAACTTTATTACCAAACCATTGGTGTGCTAACTCATGAGCAATTAAACCTCTGCCAAAACTTCCCATAAAGGAAACTGTTGTGTGCTCCATTCCTCCTCCCCAACCAAACTGGGCATGTCCATATTTTTCGTTAGCAAATGGATATTCTTCAAACAAATTAGCATACAAATTCATAATATCTACTGTAACAGGCGTACTAGCTTGAGCTGAAGCTAAATCTTCTGGATACACATAATTAACAATATCAAACGGATTTCCACTATTATTAACTGTATGCGTATATACTTCGTAATTTGTAACTGCTATAGCAACTAAATAGGCAGGAATTGGGTAAGTATGCTTAAATCTTGTTGTTTTATTAAGACCATTTACTACTTGATCTATCTCTAATCCATTAGAAACAGACACATATTCTTCGTTAGATGGATTTAATTGAGGAGTAGTTATATACACATCAATACTATCTATTTTATCAATCAAATCTTGTTTACAAGGCCACCAACCTTTTGCTCCATAAGGCTCAGAAAGAGTCCATAGAATAGGATCTCCATTATGTGAGCTTTGAGCAAAAGAACCAAAACCAGAGCTAACCGGATTACCTGAATAACTAATTGTTAGAGAATCTAAAACCCCTACATTTTGTACTTGGCCTAAAGTAATAGTTAATTCATCGTTGGTGTTTTGCGAAAATGAAAGTGCATTTCCACGTTGCATTACTTGAGACACAGCCATGTTTTGAGTAAGTTCGAAAGTTACTTCAGAAAGGTTTTCTTTAGCTTCAAAATAGGTTGTAACATTGCCAGAAATAAATGCTTGTGATGGATTGACATCAAATTCTAATCGATGGTATTTTACATCGTAATTTCCGGTGTTCATGTTTACTCTAGCAAACATCTTATTTAATGCAGTCTTTGCTTCAGCTTTACTTATAGATTCTAAAGATTTAATATAATCCTGACTAAAGGTGTTTATTGAAGCAAAAACCAATATATATTTTAAAAACGATTTCATAGTTTAAGAATTTGGGTGATAAAAATACTTAATAAACACTAATCTGTCGTATTTTTGCATTCAATTCTTACAGAAAATCGAATAAATTTATGTTATCCTTTTTTAAAGATTATAAATATTTTGCTATTGTTTTTGCAATTCTTTCATTAATAATTATGTCTATTATTTATAATATTTATGATGTTTATAAGCCACTACCAATTTATCAGCCAGCAATGGTGAATACTGAAATGGTTGATAGTACCATACAATACAAAAAAAAATATCATAAAATTGCTGATTTTAGTCTAATCAATCAAAATGGACACACTATTACCCAAGATTCTTATAAAGACAAAATTTATGTAGCCGATTTCTTTTTTACAACCTGTCAAACCATTTGTCCAATTATGACAGATCACATGGTATTAATCCAAAAAGAAATAATGAATGATGCAGACATCATGTTGCTTTCTCATTCTGTTACTCCAGGAATAGATAATGTAGCCCAATTAAAAAAGTACGCTTTAAAAAAAGGGGTAATTGATACTAAATGGAATCTTGTAACAGGAGACAAAAAACAAATTTACAACTTAGCAAGAAAAAGTTATTTGGCAGTAAAAACATCTGGAACAGGTGATGAATACGATATGATTCATACAGAAAATTTTATGCTAATAGACAAAAAAAAACAAATCAGAGGGTTTTATGATGGAACAAATCCAGACGATATTTCCAGACTTCTTGAAGACATAGAAATCTTAAAAGAGGAATATAAATAGTTTTTTGTTTACAATTTTTTTAGACTAATTATTTACCTTATTTTTGCTTCTTTAAAATCAATCTAAATAAGCTTGCGAGTTACTTTAGCACATTTAAAACGTGGAGAAAGAGCCATCATTACTGATGTTTCATCAATAAATATTCCATTAAAACTACTTGAAATGGGCTGCTTGCCAGGCAACCAAGTAGAGCTTGTACAATTAGCCCCATTTTCAGACCCAATGTATCTAAACATTAACGGAACACATTTGGCAATAAGAAAAGAAACAGCCATTCATATCTTAATAGAAGTCTGTAATGAGTAAACAGATAAATGTCGCTCTAATAGGAAATCCGAATACAGGAAAAACATCTGTTTTTAATTCTTTAACTGGTTTAAATCAAAAAGTTGGGAATTATCCTGGTATTACAGTCGAAAAAAAAGAAGGTATTTGCAAACTTCCAAGAGGTGTTAAAGCACACATTATTGATTTACCTGGAACCTACAGCTTAAATGCGTCTTCACTTGATGAAAATGTGGTCATTGAATTACTTTTAAATAAAAATGACAAAGACTTTCCTGATGTTGCTGTGGTAGTAAGTGATGTTGAAAACTTGAAACGTAATTTACTTTTATTCACTCAAATTAAAGATCTTGAAATTCCTACTATTCTAGTTATTAATATGTCTGACAGAATGAAATACAAAGGTATTTCTTTAGACATTCCAAATTTGGAAGCCGAACTTAAAACAAAGATAGCGCTTATAAGTACTAGAAAAAGCGAAGGAATAGACAACTTAAAGAATCTTATTTTTAACTTTAAAGAACTTTCAGTTACCCCTTGTTTAAATGCTTCTGAAATTGATGTTGATTACTTCAATAACCTTCGTAAAGCTTTTCCAAATCAATTATTATACAAGCTTTGGTTAGTAATTACTCAAGATGTTAACTTCGGAAAAACCGATAGAAATGAAATTGATGCTGTTGCCAATTTTAAAACAAAGACAAAATCAGACTTAAAACGGCTACAGCAAAAAGAAACTATAAAACGGTATCAATTTATTAACAACACACTTAAAAAAGGACAAACTATTGACCTTAGTACTGCAAAAGATATCCGAATTAAACTAGATAGAATAGTCACTCATAAAATTTGGGGTTATGCTATTTTTTTGGTCATCCTTTTTACCATATTTCAAGCCATTTACGATTGGTCTTCTGTGCCTATGGATTTTATAGATAGTTCTTTTGCATCTTTTAGCGAATGGACAAAAAATTCACTTCCAGAAGGTGCTTTTACCAGTTTATTAGCTGAAGGCATTATTCCTGGTCTTGGAGGTATTGTTATTTTTATTCCACAAATAGCCTTTCTGTTTTTATTTATTTCAATCCTCGAAGAAAGTGGTTATATGAGTCGTGTGGTCTTTTTAATGGATCGAGGCATGAGACGTTTTGGACTTAGTGGGAAAAGTGTGGTTCCTTTAATTTCAGGAACAGCGTGTGCTATTCCTGCTATTATGGCAACAAGGAATATTGAAAGTTGGAAGGAAAGATTAATAACAATTCTGGTAACCCCTTTTACCACTTGTTCTGCAAGACTTCCGGTATATCTAATTATTATTTCGTTAGTTATTCCTGAAGGTCGTTTTCTTGGGTTAGGTTATCAAGCTTTAACTCTTATGCTTTTATATTTAATCGGATTTGGTGCAGCGCTTATATCTGCTATGATATTAAATAAAATTTTAAAAATTAAGAGCAAAACATTTTTTGTAGTTGAAATGCCTAACTATAAGCTTCCAATGATTAAGAATGTGGCACTTACCGTTCTTGAAAAAACAAAATCTTTTGTGTTTGGAGCTGGAAAAATAATCTTAGCTATTTCCATTATATTATGGTTTCTAGCTTCTTATGGTCCAGGAAATCAATTTAATAGCGCTGAACAAATTGTTACCGAAAAGTTTGCCTCTGAAAATTTATCTGAAAATCAGTTGCAACAAGAAATTGCATCTCACAAACTAGAGTATTCATTTATAGGCATAACTGGAAGAGCCATTGAACCTGCAATAAGACCTCTAGGTTACGACTGGAAGATTGGTATTGCTATTGTAAGTTCTTTTGCTGCCAGAGAGGTGTTTGTTGGAACTTTAGCTACAATCTATAGTGTTGGAAGTGATGAGGAAGAAACTATTAAAAATAGAATGGCTGGAGAGTTGAATCCTATTTTAGGAGGTCCACTGTTTAATTTTGCATCAGGAATTTCCTTATTGCTTTTTTATGCATTTGCTATGCAATGTATGAGTACACTTGCTATAGTTAAGCGTGAAACCAATAGCTGGAAATGGCCAATATTACAATTGGTTTTGATGAGTGCATTTGCATATATAGTTGCGCTTTTAGCATTTCAAATATTAAAATAATTCTTATGAACGCACTCATTCAAAACACATTAGCAATTGCTTCTTTAATAATAGCTTTATACTTTATATTTGGGAAATTTGTTTACAAACCAAAAACGAACAAATCCAAAGGTTGTGAAGGTGATGGTGGTTGTGATTGCCGTTAAATTAGCATAAAGTCTTATGTATATTTGCTAAATAACTCAGACTTATATATCGGAATTTTAAACCACTTAAAATATTAATTACCATGGTTTTAATAATTCTAATTTAAAGAATTTAATCAATAAATATAGTTGATTGATTCTCAATAATTAATTGAAGATAATAATCCTCTTTTTTAATTGGTGTTCTGAAATTAGGATATGGCTGCAAGTTAAATAGGCTAATTTGAGAATCTTTAGAAGAAAACACTATTGGTAGCTTTTCATGCAAATAACTTGTGGGAGTTATAATAATTGTTTTCTTTTCAAGAAATTTATTATCCTCATAAAGTTCTATAACAACCTTCGCTTCGCCTGCCCAGACACAGTTTACGTCTTTAGGACATCTTGAATCTTCTAAAACCTCAATAAATCTTATTTCTATATCAGCAACTTTAACTTGAGCTCCAATCAGCAATTTAGCTGCTATTTTGGGAGCTTCAATCTTGACATTTGTCGTGTCTTGAGACATGACGTTATGGGTTATAAAAAACACCAATATATAAGTTAAAAGTTTCATCTATTATAATTTATTATCTATAATTTTTAAATCATGCTAATTTACAAAATGTTTTGCTGTAACATTAATTTTAACTATATTTGAATTATAATTTAAGCATACTTAAATATTTAATAAAGTATATATACATGTCAGTAGCAGTAGAGAATTTCATTAAAGCCATATACAAAAATGATAAGCTTGATAACGATACTTCAACTGGTAACATTGCAAAAAAATTAGGAATTTCTAGTGCTGCTGTAACAGATATGGCTAAGAAATTAGCCTCTAGAGAGCTTCTTTTATACGAAAAGTATCAATCCCTTGAATTAACAGAGAAAGGTCGTCAGATGGCCTTAAATGTCGTTAGAAAGCATCGTCTTTGGGAAGCCTTGCTTTATAAATTATTCGATATGTCGCTACATGAAATTCATCGTGAAGCAGAATTGTTAGAACATGAAACATCTGATTTTTTAGCAGACAAGATTAGTGCCTATCTTGGCAACCCAAAATTCGATCCACATGGCGACCCAATCCCTAATTCAAAAGGTTTAATAACAACAGTAGACAATTCAATTCCGCTTTCTCACACTGAAGCTGGGAAATCGTATATCATTTCAAGATTGATAAGTGACGATAAAGAATTCTTTGACTTTTGTGCACTTCATGGATTAAAATTTGGGAACCAAATTACAGTTACCAACCAGTTTCAGAATAATAAAATGACGCAAATTTCAACCAATTCTAACACTATTTTATTGAATAAAGATTTTACAAATATTATCTATGTAAATGAAATTAATAAGAAACAAGAGCAGAAACCAGACACCGATTATAGACTCTTTTAAACATAAATAAAGCCATAAAAACTAATTTGCATGAAATCAAAACATAAAAAACAATTCCTTTTTCCTGTCTTACTTTTCATATGTATTAAAAGTCATGCCCAAGAATACATTTCTCTTGGTGCTTTAATTACAGATAGGCCAGATGCTACGGAAGCTTCATCTACTGTAGGAAAAGGCGTTCTGCAAATAGAAACTGGAGGTTTATATGAATCTTTTGAAGACAATAATATAAAATCTGAAAACTATACGTTTAATACCACATTAGTTCGTTTCGGAATTTTAGATAATATGGAATTGAGATTAGGTTGGGATTTTGTAGAAGGCACAATAAAAATAAATGGAAACAAAATAAACAATGTTACAAGTGGGTTTTCACCTCTACTTCTAGGTGTGAAATTTGATATTACTGAAGAGAAAAATGGTTGGCCAGAAATTGCATTTATTGGTCATGTTTTCCCATTATTTAGTGCATCTCAAGATTATAGACCAGAATTTACATCTGTAGATTTTAGATTTTCTATGTCACATACATTAAGTGAAAAATCAAGTCTTGGTTATAATTTAGGAGGAGAATGGGGAAACGATTCGCCAGAAGCGGCTGCAATTTACACAGTTTCTTATGGTTATAGTATTACAGAAAAATTTGGAATGTATGCAGAACTATATGGTGATTTTCCAGAAGATAATAAAGCAAATCATTATTGGGATGCTGGAATAACCTATTTAGTTTCTAATAATTTACAATTGGATTTATACTCAGGAACTAGTATTACTAAGGGTCAAGATATTTTATTTGGTCTTGGTTTAAGCTATAGAATATTAAAAAGAAATAAAATAAAATAATGAAAAAAAACATTCTTATACTATTTACTTTAATAACTGTTTTAAGTTGCAAGAATAAGAAACAAGACAACGGAAAACTAAATATTGTAACAACAACAACCATGATTACCGATTTGGTAAAAAATATTGGTGGCGATCAAGTAAATATTCAAGGTTTAATGGGCTCTGGTGTCGATCCTCATCTCTATAAAGCTAGTGAAGGAGATGTTACTAAATTAGTAAATGCCGATATTATTTTTTACAACGGATTACACTTAGAAGGGAAACTTGTTGAGGTATTTGAAAAAATGGGAAGCAAAACAAAAACCCCTATTGCCTTAGCTGAAGAAATAGATAAAAGCACCTTAATAGGTTCAGATTATTTTGCATCTAACTACGACCCTCATGTTTGGTTTAATATTGCGTATTTTAAACATTTTGCTAATAAGGTTACTACTATTTTAGCCAATAAAGATCCAAATAATGCAGATATTTATGCAGAGAACGAAAAACTATATTTAGCTGAATTAGATATGCTTCAAGAGAAAATTAAAGCAACCATTGAAACGCTACCAAAAGAAAAACGCATTCTGGTTACAGCTCATGATGCCTTCAATTACTTTGGGAAAAATTATGGATTCGAAGTTGTTGGTTTACAGGGACTTTCTACTGCTACAGAAGCTGGAGTGCAGGATGTTCAAAAACTCTCAGCTTTCATCATTGATAGAAAAGTGAAAGCTATATTTGTAGAAAGTTCAGTGCCCAAAAGAACTATTGAAGCCTTACAGGCTGCAGTAAAATCTAAAGGTCATGAGGTGATAATTGGAGGAACATTGTATTCTGATGCTCTTGGAAATGCAGGAACAGCTGAAGGAACCTATATTGGCATGTTTGAATATAATGTGGATACTATTGTTAACGCCTTAAAATAATGGACAAAAAAATAGCAGTACAAGTAGATGATTTAACAGTTGCGTATAACTACAAACCTGTGCTTTGGGATATTGATTTAGAAATTCCTGAAGGTGTTCTTATGGCTATTGTTGGCCCAAATGGTGCAGGGAAATCTACACTAATAAAATCCATTTTAGGCATTCTCAAACCCATTGCTGGAAGTGTTAGTATTTATGGCAAAGCTTATGAAGAACAACGAAAACTAGTTGCTTATGTGCCTCAAAAAGGAAGTGTAGATTGGGATTTTCCAACCACAGCCTTAGATGTCGTTATGATGGGAACATACGGGAGCTTAGGCTGGATTAAGCGTCCTAGACAGAAAGAAAAGAAATTGGCATTAGAGGCCTTAGAAAAAGTAGGAATGCTATCTTTAAAGGGCAGACAAATTAGTCAACTTTCTGGAGGTCAACAACAACGTATATTTTTAGCTAGAGCCTTAGTTCAAAATGCATCAATCTATTTTATGGATGAGCCTTTTCAAGGAGTAGATGCTACTACAGAAATTGCAATTATCAATATTTTAAAAGAATTACGTAAAAAAGGAAAAACTGTAATTGTTGTGCATCATGATTTACAAACTGTTCCAGAATATTTTGATTGGGTGACTTTTTTAAATGTGAAGAAAATTGCTACTGGACCAGTAAAAGACATCTTTAACGATGACAATTTAACAAAAACCTACGGCATTAATTATAAAGTAAGCATTCAAGAGTAATGGATTTACAAGAGTATTTTTCTTTAGTTTTCAGCGATTATACGCTACGTACCATCACACTTGGAACTGCTATTTTAGGAGCAGTAACAGGCATGCTTGGCAGTTTTGCTGTGCTTAGGAAACAAAGTCTTTTAGGAGATGCTATTTCACATGCTGCCTTACCTGGAATAGCTATTGCTTTTCTTCTTTCTGGTGCAAAAGATAGTAACACATTACTTTTAGGCGCTTTAATTAGTGGATTAATTGGCACTTTTTGGATACGTGGAATAATCACCAAAACACATTTAAAATCAGATACTGCTTTAGGGTTAATTTTATCTCTTTTCTTTGGTTTTGGTATGTTGCTTCTTACATTTATTCAAAAACAACCCAATGCCAATCAAGCTGGTTTAGATAAATATTTATTTGGTCAAGCTGCAACTCTAGTTGAAAGCGATGTATGGTTAATGGCAATAGTTACAGGGATTTGCTTATTTGTTCTACTCCTCTTCTGGAAAGAATTTAAAATCTTACTTTTCGATGCAGATTATACCAAGACATTAGGTTTTAACACCAAATTCATAGATATTCTTATTACTAGTTTTATTGTATTAGCTATAGTTTTGGGTTTACAAACTGTAGGTGTTGTTTTAATGAGTGCCATGTTATTAGCTCCTGCTGCTGCTGCAAGACAGTGGACCAATAGTTTGAGTGTTATGATTTTGTTAGCTGCTTTTTTTGGTGCTTTTTCTGGTGTTTTCGGGACAGCTATTAGTGCAAGTCAAAACAATCTTTCTACTGGACCTGTAATTGTTTTAGTAGCTGCTGTATTTGTTGCCTTCTCATTTATCTTTTCTCCAAGTCGTGGCTTGCTCTTTAAGCAAATCCGTTTTATAAAAAACAGACGTGATTTAGAATTGCATAAAACTTTAGCTTTCATGCATCATATAGCAGAAACACATGAGGATATTTCTCATCCACACACCATTAAACTACTGAATAATTTTCAGGGATTTACACGGAAAACCCTTCAAAAATTAGTTGAGAAAGATTTTGTCACTCTTAATGGGAGCATGTGGAGTCTAACAAAAACAGGTTTTGAAACAGCTAAAAATTTATACACAAAACAAACTACTGAAGATGAATAGCGCACAAATAGAAATACAACTTATCGCTAGTTTAGTAGCTATTGCTTGTGCTATTCCAGGCACCTTTTTAGTGTTACGAAAAATGGCAATGATTAGTGATGCCATTAGTCACTCTATTTTGCCAGGAATTGTTATTGGATTTTTTATAACTCATGACCTCAACTCGCCTCTTTTAATCATTCTTGCAGCAATAACAGGAATTATAACAGTTATTCTAGTAGAATACATACAAAAAACTGGTTTAGTAAAAGAAGACACAGCCATTGGTCTCGTCTTCCCTGCTTTATTTAGTATTGGAGTTATTATGATAGCTAAAAATGCGAACGATGTGCATCTAGATGTAGATGCAGTATTATTAGGTGAATTGGCTTTTGCGCCTTTCGATAGATTGCTTATTTCTGGAGTTGATGTTGGACCTAAATCACTTTGGATTATTGGTGTTATCTTACTTATTACAGTTGGCTTACTTCTTGCTTTTTTTAAAGAATTAAAAGTGAGCACATTTGATAAGGGCTTGGCAGCTTCACTTGGTTTTTCTCCTGCAATTATACATTATGGACTTATGTCTGTTTCATCTATAACAACTGTTGGTGCTTTTGATGCTGTTGGCGCCATCCTAGTAGTTGCACTCATGATTGCTCCTGCAGCAACGGCTTATTTACTTACTACAGATTTAAAGAAGATGCTATGGCTTTCAATAGGTTTTGGCGTTTTAAGTGCCATTTCAGGTTATTGGTTTGCACATTGGTTGGATGCTTCTATTTCAGGATCAATAACTACCATGTTAGGAATCATCTTTTTAATAGTCTATTTATTTGCTCCAAGCAAAGGTGTTATTGCAGTTATGTATAGAGAAAAACAACAACGTAAAGAAGTCTCTTTATTAACCTTTTTACTCCATTTAAAAAACCATACTGAAGAGCGTGAACGCCATGTTAATCATTTACGTGAACATATTAATTGGCAAAAAGTAAGAGCTAAGAATGTATTAGATCTAGCTTTAAAAAATAATATGATTATAATTGATAAACAGATTGTGTCTTTAACAAAAAAAGGAGATGAATTTACTTCCCAAGCTATAGACTATATTATTACAAATGAAGATGCGCAAATTGAAGATATGAAAGACGACTTCTTTTTGTTTAGAGGTTAAGTCATTTAAAATTAGTGCAAGATTCTTCAGTCACTAATCTCCTTCTGAATGACATCCAGAATTCTTTATGTCATTCAAAGCAAAATGAAATGAAGCGAAGAGTCTTTATAAAAAAAGTTAAAACCCTCTCTCCTTCTGTATTTGTTCGTAAGCATCCTGAACTTGTCTAAACTTTTCCTCTGCTCCTTGTTGATGCTCTTTTCCTAAATGGATGACTTTGTCTGGATGATATTTTTTAGCCATTTTTCTATATGCAGCTTTTATCTCAGTAACTGTAGCTTCCTTTGTGGTTTCAAGAATTTTATAAGCATTATCGCTACTGTTGTAGAACATGGCTTTAATACTTTCAAAATCTCGAGGATTAATACCTAAATAATTTGCTATGGTTTGAATGATGTTTACTTCGCTTTCTACCACAATACCATCGGCTTTTGCAATGCCGAATAAAAAATGAAGCAGCTGTAATCTTGATGGATGATCCATCATTTGTCTAATTTGTAAACAAACCTGACGTGTTGGGATCTCTTGTTTATTAATTCCTTTAAATAATTTAAAAGCATGATTGGCTCTTTCTTTTCCATACATGCCAACAAATTGTTGACGCACAAAATCTAATTCTCTTTGGTCTTGTATACCATCTGCTTTAATAACTATAGAAGAAAGAACTAACAAACTAATTTCAAAATCTCCAGATTGTGTTCGACTTTTTCTACCATAAGGTTGCTGTGTGTCTACTCTAATGTTGCCATTAGAAAAACCATCTACTACACTACCTAATGCCATTCCTAAAATTGCACCTATTGGACCTCCAATCGACCATCCTAAAGCTGCACCAATCCATTTTGAAAAACTCATTCTAACTATACATTTTATTTATTGGACAAACCTGTTTTAACTGCTGTATTTTACAAAACACAACTGGTTATTAAACAGGTTCACGAAATCCGAATTATTACAATATTAAATTTTGAGTAAATATACTATTTGTTAGTAGTTTGTTTATATACTTTGTTACACAATTGGTATCTTTGTAATCTTAAATAATAATCTTAAAAATTAAAAGATATGTATCCAGCAGAATTAGTAAAACCAATGCGCGAAGATTTAACCAAGGTTGGTTTTGAAGAATTATTTACTGCAGAAGCTGTAGAAACTGCTTTAGCAGGTTCTGGTACCACTTTAGTGGTTGTAAACTCTGTTTGTGGTTGTGCAGCAGCTAACGCACGTCCAGGAGCTAGAATGAGTATTCAAAATGCAAAACGTCCTACTAATTTAGTAACCGTTTTTGCAGGAGTAGATAAAGAAGCCGTTGACAAGGCTAGAGAACACATGATTCCTTTTCCTCCTAGCTCTCCTTGTATGGCTTTATTTAAAGATGGCGAATTGGTTCATATGCTAGAACGTCATCATATTGAAGGTCGTCCTGCCGAAATGATTGCAGAAAATTTAATCGACGCTTACAATGAGCATTGTTAATATATCTTTCCGAAAAAGAAACAATTATAGTAATCTCATTATTTAATAACTTAAATGAAAAAGATTCCCACGCTTCACTCGGGATGACAAATAAAAAACCCACGATTTTTGTCGTGGTTTTTTTTGTCTTTACTTTTCAAACTTCTAATTTTGTATGATGAGAAAAAAAATAGCTTACATATTAACTTCCATTTACGCTTTTCTCTTTTTACTAACATTAGTAGTGTTCCATCCTATTCAATGGTTTTGTTTTAATGTTTTAGGATATCAAGCACATAAAACAAGTGTCGATTGGCTTCAGTTTTTTATCATGCGATGCACCAATCTTTTAGGAACTCGCTATACATTTACAAATCCTTATAAAATTGCAACAAATCAGCCTTTAATTATTGTTTCCAATCATCAAAGTATGTACGATATTTCCCCAATTATATGGTATATGCGTAAACATCATCCGAAGTTTATTAGTAAAAAAGAATTAGGAAAAGGAATTCCAAGTGTATCCTACAATTTACGTCATGGAGGCTCTGTGTTAATCGATAGAAAAAACCCTAGACAATCTTTACCTGCAATCTTAAAGTTTGGCGAATATATTGAGGAAACTAAACGTGCTGCTGTTATTTTCCCTGAAGGGACAAGAAGTAAAAATGGGCATCCAAAACCTTTTCAAACCAAAGGACTGGAAATGTTGTTTAAAAAGATTCCTTCAGCAACCATTGTTCCTATAACAGTCAATAATTCATGGAAGATGTTAAGATATGGAAAATTCCCTATGGGAATTGGAAATCATATTCAATTAACGGTTCATGAACCTTTAAAATTAACCAACTTTGAAGATAAGCAAGAGTTAATTAAACAAATTGAAAGGACTATAAGTTCGAGTATAAAACCTTAAAATTTTAAATTATGTCGTTGAAAAATGTCCGGTTGGAAGTTATGCAGCATTTAGAAAAAGATGTTGATGATTTAATTGAAAAATATCTAATTCCAATAGAAAGTATTTGGCAGCCAACAGATTTTTTACCTAATTCTGAAGGTGAAAATTTTATGGAAGAAGTGAAAGAAATTAGAGAACTCTCTAAAGAACTTCCTTATGATTTTTGGGTGGTTTTAGTTGGAGATATGATTACTGAAGAAGCTTTACCAACTTACGAATCTTGGTTAATGGATGTTGAAGGTGTCGATCAAGGAGGAAGAAATTCTTGGGGAAAATGGGTTAGACATTGGACAGCTGAAGAAAACAGACATGGAGATGTTTTAAACAAATACTTATATCTTTCTGGTCGTGTAAATATGAAGGAGATTGAAAAAACCACACAATATCTTATTGCTGATGGTTTTGATATTGGTACAGACCAAGATCCTTATAAAAACTTCCTATATACTAGTTTTCAAGAACTAGCAACCTATATTTCGCATAATCGCGTAGCTAAACTTGCTAAAGATAAAGGCAATAAGCAATTAAGTAAAATGTGTAAGATTATTTCTGGAGACGAAATGAGACATCATCATGCTTATTGCGAATTTGTGGAACGCATTTTTAAAGTGGACCCTAACCAAATGATGATGGCCTTTCAACAGATGATGAAACTTAAAATTACCATGCCAGCACATTTTTTAAGAGAATCTGGTGGCAAAATTGGATCAGCTTTCGAAGAGTTTTCAAATACAGCACAACGTATTGGTGTTTATACCTCAAATGATTATGTGGATATTTTAGAAAAACTAATTACGCGTTGGAAAATTGATAAAATCACAAACTTGTCTGACGAAGCCGAAAAAGCTCGAGACTATTTAATGAAACTGCCTTCTCGATTAATAAGGTTGTCTGAACGCATGAAAATTCCAGAACATTCTCAACAGTTTAAATGGGTTGAACCAATCGTTTAATTCTAAAATGACTCAGAAAGAACAGGTAGAAAAAACCAAAGTTTTCGTAAAAGAAACTCTTAAAAATGCCGAAGGTGGTCACGACTGGTTTCATATTTTAAGAGTGTTTAATAATTGCTCGCTTATCTCTAAAAAAGAAGAAGTAGATACTTTTGTTGTAAAACTTGGAGCTTTATTACATGATATTGCAGATAGCAAATTCAATAATGGAGACGAAACGGTTGGCCCAAAACTGGCTCGTGATTTTTTAAAAAGCATTCAAGTTGAAAAACACGTTATTGAGCATGTTATTCAAATTATTGAAAATATATCCTATAACTCTTCTTTAGATCCTTCAAAAACATTTAAATCCCCAGAACTTGATGTTATCCAAGATGCAGACAGATTAGATGCTCTTGGAGCCATTGGTATTGCCAGAACCTTTAATTATGGTGGTTTTAAAAACAGAGCTATTTATAATCCAGATATTCTTCCTGACCTTAATATGAGTAAAGAGGAATATAAAAAATCTACAGATCCAACCATCAATCATTTTTACGAAAAACTCTTGTTACTTAAAGACCTCATGAACACTAATACAGGAAAACAAATTGCCGAAAAACGTCATGAATTCATGGAACAGTATCTGGAGCAGTTTTATGCCGAATGGAAAGGAGAAAAATAATATCTGTATAATCCTTTTGGGAAGTTGTATGTAAATTATGCTTATTATCTAAAAAAAAGACTCAATTAAATGGTCTATTGATTTTTCAATCTGCGATTTGTTGTTTTGTAGTTTTACTTGTACTGTCATTCCTATAAAAAAAGTAATAAACGTATTAGTAACTTCTTTAATAGTTTTGTTTTGTAAGTTACTTCTATTTTTTAGGTAATCTGTTAAAACGGCTTTCATTTTAGCATAATAGTCATTCAGCATATAGGCAATGTCTTCATCAGAGGCACCTAATTCTGTAGCGATATTGGTCATAAAACAACCTTTATGTTTTTGGTCGTTTATGGCATCTTCTAAAGTCACTTTTAAATAATGATGCAACCCCTTTTTTGCATCTTCTTCGGCATGTAATTTTTCCTTTAAATTTTTAACGCTATTTTCCTGAAATACATGAATACATTGTTCAAATAAAACACGTTTACTTTTAAATGTATTGTAAAAACTTCCTTTGCCAATACCTAATGATTCAGTGAGGTCTGTAAGAGACGTTCCCTTATAACCTTTTTCCCAAAACACATCTAAAGCCATTTGTACGGCTTTGCTTTTATCAAACTGTTCTATTTTCGGCATTTTATTTGTACTTTTCAGTACATATTTACTATGTTTGTACTTATAAGTACAAATATAAAACATGCTGATGAAATAGAATTAGTAAATGAATAAACAATACTTATTTATTTATTGAATGCTATAAATCAATTTGAAATACTGAAAATCAACAACTAAAACTAATACCAAATGAAGACCAAAACACTAAACATTTTATTCGCAATCGCATTTGTTTCCTTTGTAGGATGTAAATCAGAAAAAAAAGAAACAGATAATAAAGAAACTGTAGAAGTAGCAACAACTAAAACAGAAAAAGTAACTACCGAAAATGCTTTTTTTAGTGATAGTGGAAGAATAGTGACTCCCGAAAGCTATCCTACAGACGAAACATCTCACCAAATTTTAAAAAACCAAGATTTAATTGGTGTAAATAAATTTTTGCACAAGGCGCATTTAACGCCAACAGACAACCAACCCGTTGTACGTATGAATAGAGATACCTACTATTCGATGGCTGTTATTGATGTATCTAAAGGCGCAAGTATTACCATACCAGAAATACCGGAAGGAAAATATGTATCAATACAACCTGTAACCGAGGATCACAGAATTCAGGCTATGAATTACGGTCCTGGCACATTTGAATTGTCAACACATACAGGAACGCACCTTTATGTAATTGTTCGCCTTGACGGAACCTTTAACGAAGCGGAAGCAAAAGCAATACATGACAAAATACTCATTTCGGCAAATTCTGATACTAAATTTGCAACAGCTCCTGTTAACAAGCAGTCGTTTACCGAAGTAGAAGATGCTTTAAAGGCCAAGTCTCCTGGAATAGTTAAACGTGATGGCGTTCTTGCTTTACAAGGTATGTTTACCGACTCTCGTGATGAATCAGATGAACTATTCACCGAAGAAAAATACCAAGTTGGCGCAGCAGTTGGTTGGGGTGGCGCTCAATGGAAAGATAATATTTATGAGTTATCTGGAAACTATGATGCAGATACGTGTTATAAAATGACTTTTGAAGATCCTGGAAACGATGCATTCTGGTCTATTACTGTTTACGACAAAAAAGGATTTATGTTTAACGACCTAGCAAACTTTAGTTCTAACACAGCAAAAGCAAATGAGGATGGAACGTACACCATTAGTTTTGGTTGTGGTGAAGATTCGCCTAACAATATGGAGACTGCTAATCCTTCAGAGGTATTTAATATTGCAGTTCGTCACTACAGACCATCAAAGAAAGTAAGTGAAGATGGTTATAGATTAGTGCCTTTAATGAAGGCAGTAACAGAATAGTAATAGCGCTTCTATTTTTCTAGAAAAATAAGCTATAATTGTTTTTAAGGTTTTCAAGAACCAGAATTAGCAGAATAATAAACAAATCCAAAAAATATAAGAAGTAATTAAGTTGCTGCTTATACTTTTCTATGAACATTAATAAAAACAAAGTAACTATAATTAAAATTAAATCCCTCTATGGTATTTTTTTAGGGCTACTTATTATTAGTTGTCAGTCTAATAAAAGTGAGGAAAAAACTACAGAAATTGCAGAAACTGTTGAAACTACAGAAAATGAAGAACTTTTAAACGGTAACGTTTCCTTGGATTATGGTTCTAATAGTTATCAGTTTAAAAATGGTTTTCCAGTTGGCGAAACTGCATCGCAAATTTATTACAATTCAGATTTACGTAGAGCCGTAGAAGCCTACAAAATCTTTCTTCCAACTTTAGCCACAGAGGCAGTTTTTCAGCAAATGGAAAATGCAGGAGCAGTATACAATACCAAAGGAACTGTTATGGCACAAGGGCCACGACAACAATTTGCAGCTACTAATTCAGATACGCCATATGCCTTCATTCTTTTAGATTTAACTAAAGGACCTATGGTAGTAGAGATGCCTGCAAATCCCTTATTACTTGGAGTAGCGAATGACCATAATATGGGTTGGTTAACAGATGTTGGTGGTATTGGTCCTGAAAAAGGAAAAGGTGGAAAGCACCTTGTTTTACCTCCTGGTTTTGATGGAAACGTACCAGAAGGATATTACGTTATCCAAGGCACGACCAATAAAATTGTTTTTGCTATTCGAACAGTGCCTTTAGATGGTGATGTTCCAAAAGCCATCAAAGCAGCTCAAAAAATAAAAGCCTATCCGTTAGACTCACCAGAAATGAAAGATAGCTTTAGTATTACGGACATCACTGCAAACAGACTTGAATTACCACTCCTTAATTGGGAAGGTAAAATGGCTTATTGGGAAAACCTAGATAAGGTACTTAAAGAAGATATCTTTAAAAACGAATATCGTTTTCCTCTTGGAATGCTTTCCGAACTTGGTATGACTGCTGATAAACCCTTCTCGCCTTCGGTAGAAATGAAAGAACTATTAACACGTGCTGCTGAAATAGCGCATGCAGAATTATCGACTTCGTTATTTGAAAATCGCAGACCAATAGCTGTTGAATGGGAAGATAGAAATTGGAGAAAATTACCTGTTGGCCCTTTTAATAAGGTATCTGGAGATTTTGGATCCGATAAACTGATTGATTTTGATGCCAGTGCCAATTTTTTCTTTTTTGGTTGGGGAACATCCTCTGCTATTGGGCGAAGAGAACCAGGAGGAGGTTCTATGTATTTCTCTGCTTTCAAAGATATAGAGAACACGTATTTTGATGGTAAAAACAATTATGAAATGACAATTCCTGGACCAGTACCTATGAAACTATTTTGGTCGGTTACAGTTTATGATGCTTTTACGCGTTGTTTAATAGAAACCGACTTAAATCGTGCTGCTGTTCGTTCTCATTTAGATAGCCCAATTCAAAACGAAGATGGGTCTTACACCATTTATTTTGGGCCAAAATCTCCCGAAGGGAAAGAAGCAAACTGGGTGCAAACTATTCCAAATAGAGGTTGGTTTACAACTGTACGTTTATATGGACCAAATAAAGAGGTGTTTGATGGTTCTTGGAAATTATCGGATATTAAGAGAATGGAATAGAAAAAGATTCAACAATCAACATTAGTAATAACAATTACATAATTGACTTTGATAGAAATTAATGCTATCTTAATTCCTCTCTACCTAAAATGAAAATAGCGTTTTATCTCAAACATTTGTAACCAAAAAGACGTGCTCATTATGACAAATTCTTTAAGAATTTCATTGGACTTTAATGGGCACAAACACTGGTCCTAATGGCGTTGGTAATAAAGTGCAAATTAGTGGCTTTGAATAATGGACTTTAAGTGAAGATGGATTAATTCAAGAATCGAAAGGTTATTTAGATGCTAAAGAATATCAACGACAACTTGAATTTGGAATCGATAAAAAATAAACTTACCAAATCCGATTTATAGAATAACATATTTAAGATTGTAGTTTCTGTCATTCAGAGTGGAATGAAATGAAGCGAAGAATCTTGATTATTTTTAAGTTTATTGAATTGTC
>Ga0209345_10001377_pt1 | contig 29173 bp, 25 predicted proteins | sample Cruoilmetagenom7_FD_187294 | JGI IMG/M metagenome (GOLD analysis project Ga0209345, IMG submission 187294) | Oil polluted marine microbial communities from Coal Oil Point, Santa Barbara, California, USA - Sample 7 (SPAdes) (version 2) | ecosystem: Environmental > Aquatic > Marine > Oil seeps ...
TTCGGTGCGCTGAGGACTTGATCGGTGGACCCGTTTTCCACAACCTGACCGTTGTACATCACAGTCACTTGTTCGGTGGTATCCGCAATCACGCCCATGTCGTGTGTTACAAGGATCACGCCCACTTGGGTCTCGCGGGCAAGCTCCTTGATCAGATCAAGCACTTGGGCCTGTATCGACACATCGAGCGCGGTCGTAGGTTCATCGGCGATAATGACCGAGGGCTCAGAACACAGCGCCAATGCGATCACCACACGCTGCCGCATCCCGCCAGAGAACTGGTGTGGATATTGGTCAAAACGGGTCTTCGGGTCAGGGATCGACACACGATCAAGGAGCGCCAAGGCACGTTCTTTGGCTTCTTTGGCTGAGACCTTCAGGTGTAGCTGGATCGTCTCAACAAGTTGTTCGCCAATGGTAAACAGCGGGTTGAGTGATGTCAGCGGATCCTGAAAGATCATCCCGATCTCACTGCCCCGAATGGCGCGTTGTTCTTCGACACTCAGGTTGTCGATACGACGCCCCTTTAACCAAATTTCACCGGACGCGATACGGGCCGGGTCATCCAGCAGGCCAATCACGGCATTACCCGTCATCGACTTACCCGCCCCGCTTTCACCCACCACACCGCGGATTTCACCGGGACGAATATCGTAGGTGACGTTCTGCACAGGCTTGAACAGGCCATGGCGGGTCGGAATTTCGACGGTCAGGTCACGAATGGAAAGGACGGGTTCGGTCATTTTAACCTCGGGTTCAATGCATCACGCAGCCAGTCGCCCAGCATGTTCACGCTGAGTGCCAGAGCAAGCAATGTGCAGGCAGGAAAGAACAGGATCCACCATTCGCCTGAGAACAAGAAGCCCTGGCCCACCCGGATCAATGTGCCCAAAGAAGGCTGTGTGGCGGGGGCGCCGACGCCAAGAAAGCTCAGCGTGGCCTCTGCGATAATTGCGAGTGCGAGCGAGATCGTGGCGATCACCAAGACAGGCGACAGGATGTTCGGCAGGATGTGCCGCAACATAATGGCATAGGGCCGCCGACCGATCAGACGCGCCGCCGATACGTAGTCTTTGCCTTTTTCCACCAACGTGGCCCCGCGCACGACGCGGGCAAACTGCACCCAGTCGGACAGGCCAATCGCAAGGATCAAAACCCAGATTGCCATTTGGTCGTGGTTCTCGATTGGCGTGATGCCTTTGGCGATGCCAAAGATCAGCATCGCCACCAAGATCGACGGGAACGTCAACTGTACGTCAGCGGCACGCATGATAAGACTGTCTGCCCAGCCGCCGAAATAGCCTGCTACCAGCCCCAAAAAGATGCCCAGCACAACGGCAAACAACACAGCTGCAATCCCCACAAATAGCGAAATCCGCATCCCGTACAGGATAGTCGAAAACACGTCGCGGCCCTGATCGTCAGTGCCCAACAAGAACGTATCACCGGTGAACGCATTCGGGGCCATGGGCGCAGTAAAGCCGTTCATCAAGTTTAATGAGGCCGGATCAAACGGGTTTGTTGGCGCGATCAGAGGCGCAAAGACCGCCGAGAGGATCAACACAGCGGCCACCACCGCAGACACGATCGCAACCGGCGACCGTTTGAAGGCGTAGAACAAGTCACTGTCAAGCGCACGGCGCATACGTGACGGGACGACCTCGGTTGTGGGATTAGGGTGTTCAGTCATTTCGCGGCCACCCTGAGACGAGGATCAATGAAGGCATATAAGATATCCACCAGCAGGTTGATGACAACGAACATTACCGAAATCATCATCAGATACGCGGCCATTACCGGAATATCGACAAACTGGATTGCGTTGATGAACAACAGCCCCAAACCGGGCCACTGAAACACAGTTTCGGTAATGATCGCAAAGGCGATGATCGCACCAAGCTGAAGCCCGATCACCGTAATCACAGGCACCATCGTGTTTTTTAACGCATGGCGAAAGTTGATGACCCGGTCGCTTAACCCACGCGCGCGGGCAAACCTGATATAGTCTTGGCGCAATACCTCAAGCATCTCGGACCGGACAAGCCGCATGATCAGCGTCATCTGGTACAAGCCCAGTGTGATTGACGGCAGGATCAATGCTCTTAAACCCGATTCAGTCAAGAAGCCCGTGCTCCACCAGCCAACCTGCACCACCTCACCGCGGCCGAAGCTGGGCAGCCAACCAAGTTCGACCGAAAACAGATAGATCAGCAAAATCCCGATCAGAAACGTTGGCAACGACACCCCGATGAGCGAGGCGGACATGATCAAATTCGCGACAAACCCGTCGCGGCGGATCGCAGTAAATACACCCAGCGCGATCCCTCCGACGATAGCAAAAAGAGCGGATAGCGCGGCCAGCTCTAGCGTGGCGGGGGCGCGTTCCATGATTATTTCAGACACTTCGCGGCCTTGCCTGTAGCTGACCCCGAAATTGCCCTGTACGGCCTCGCCCAGAAATTTCACATATTGTACGGGGATCGGTTTATCGAGCCCAAGCTGCGCGCGCAGGCGTTCCACGTCTTGCATCGTACGCTCTTGACCCAACATGTTGTCAACGGGATCGCCCACAAAGGTGAACATCGAAAACGCAATGGCCCCGGTGATGATCAACACCAAAAGGGACTGGAAAATGCGTTTGAGAATAAACGGCAACATCGCAAAGGCCTTGCTTTGCCGGCAGAACCTTAAGGGACCGCTGGACAAGTTGGGAATGAGTTGGAAACCGGACCCGAGGCAGCCTGCCCCACATATCCAGCAGAAAAGGCGCGCCCACCTCAAGCGGGCGCGCCGTCATGCGGTATTACTTCATGGTGAAGTATTTGACGCGTGGCTGATCCTCTGGATCGACCTCGATGCCAACGTTTTCAGCCATACCCCAGTTCAGCACTTGGTGGTGGATCGGAATATAAAGCTGCTCGTCCTGAACCACTCGCCAGATGTCGGCGATATCCGCGTTGCGGGCGTCCAGATCTGTGTTGGATGCAAGCGACTTAATTTTGGCGTCGAGCTCATCGTTGTCGTATCCGGTGCCGTTCCATGTACCGATGTCGCTTTCACGACCGTGCACGAGGAAGTTGAACACATACTCGGAGTCGTAGGTCGGAACGCCCCAACCCAGCATATAGAATTCCGTCGTACCATCGGTAATTTTCGGGAAGTGCTGCGCCTTCGGGATCGCATCAAGGTTCACGGTCACTCCGATTTGACCCAACATCCCGACAGCGGCCTGACAGATGGCTTCATCGTTGATATAACGATCATTCGGGCAATCCAGACGGATCGAGAAACCGTCTTCATAACCGGCTTCAGCCATCAGAGCCTTCGCGCCCTCGATGTCAGTGACACTTTCACCATCCATCTCGGCAGTCCAGCCGTTGACGAATGGAGGGGCGATCATGCCTGCTGGTTGGGACTGCCCCCGCATAACGACCTGCTGGATCGCATCGCGGTTGATTGCCATGGACATCGCCTTGCGAACGCGGACGTCAGCCAATGGGTTTGCGCCATCAACGTTATCGGCTTCGATGTCATCAGCCCCTTGGTTCATACCAAAAAAGATCACGCGGTTTTGCGGCGCCTGCTTCACCACCAGACCGTCAGCATCACCCACACGGGCCAAATCCTGAACCGGCATATCCTGCAAGAAATCCACTTCGCCTGACAACAACGCAGCTACACGGGTCGCGGCATTCTGGATCGGCGTGTAGACGATTTCGCTGACTTCCATGGGAAATTCATCACGACCCCAATAGTTTTCGTTGCGGGCCATAACGGTTTTTACATCTGGCTCACGGCTGACAAGCGTATACGCACCGGTGCCATTGACGTTTGTCGTAGCGAACGTGATCTCGCCGCCTTCAAAGTCCTGAACGTTGACGGTGTTGTTCGCCTCTGTCCAACCTTTGTCCATCATGAACAGGTTTGTCAGGTTGGAGGGCAAGATCGGGTTCGGACCGGCTGTTTCGATTTCAACCACGTAATCGCTGACAGCGCGGACTTCGGTGATAGAGCCGATCAGCTCTTTCATGTCAGAGTTTGGCTGCTTTGCACGTTCAAAGCTGAAGACCACGTCTTCTGCCGTAAAGTCGGCACCGTCGTGGAATTTCACACCTTCGCGCAGGTTGAACACCCATACATTCGGGTTGTCAGCGCTTGGAGCCCAGTCGGTGGCCAGTGTCGGAACAAAGTTTCCGTCAGTGTCACGGATGATCAGCGGCTCATACATCTGGTGACGCATGGTGTGGCTGGGGCCTTCGTTTTGTGAATGCGGATCCAGAGTCAGCGCGTCGCCAGCACGAGCCCAGCGAAGCGTTTCCGCGTTGACCATAGCAGACGTTGATAGCAGCGCCGCAACGGTAAAAATGGCTGTTGTTTTTTTCATAGTAACCTCTCTGTTCGCTTGAGTTTTATGCAGGCAGTGTTGTTATTTTTAGGGTCGCCTGCACGTTGGGCGAAATGACATAGCTGATCAATTTCGCTCATCTTCATGTGTTAGGTGTCTGATTTAATTATCATTTCTATTTTTTGTTGTTCAGACCCGAACGGGCATGCGCAGACGTTAGAAAGAAACTTTAAGACATACAATAATTATTTTTGTGCCGCGCGGCGCGACCGAGCAGCGCAGCAACCCGAAAAGTCTGCCAGAGCGTTGCCAATGTGGCAAGCAAGATCAGTGGTGTAAAAATATGCAAGTCTCCACACAATGAGAAGGCTAATCGTATGCGTTGCATCAACCTGTCCAGTTCCACAGTGGTGGCTATCGATATCTCTCTGTTTATGACGGTTGCCGATGATCATCGCGAAGGGCATCACGTCCCTGCCGCCTGTCTGCATCCGTTTTCATAAATGCAGTCAAATGTGCGCAACTAACTTCTTCGATAGAAGCAATTTTTGTGAAGGCGGCAATGTGGGCTGCGACCGCCGCGTTTAAAAACCTTATTCAAGGTTCGCTGAGGGCCGAAACGACTTTAGCAATGTCGCGACCTACTCCGAAGCGGACATTTGTTCACCGCGCAGCACTGGACAGCTTCGGTTTCTGAGACCTCCGCTGTGGTGAACCAACCTCAGGTATTCTACGGTTATGATAGACCTGTCGATATGCTTTGAATTTCGTTTCAGTCTTCAAGATTGCTGCTAACGGACGTGATGCGCCTCTGAGCACGCACTCCAGAAAAACTGACGCGCTTCGCGACCTTTCGGCAGTGATAGATAGCCTACCGGTCGTTTCGGAAGCGCCCTCACTAAGTTGATTAAGCCAGTGTTGGCCATGCCGCGCTCCCCGATTACTTCCCGCCCCTCGGAAATGACTATGGCTCCGCGAGGCATAGAAATTCGAAAAACTTCATTCCAGAAAGGCGGGCTGACTTAGCTGCTGGCGAAGCCCATTGATGTCCTCACCCTGTTCAGTCAAACCGCGATGCATCCTGTTCAACGACGTCATCACGCTTGTTGTCGGCACCAAAGCCTCCATCGCCTCCGTATCGCGCTCCATCAAGCTTTTGATCTCGCTCGGACCCGCCATCATCTCCGCGATCCGCACGTCGATATGATGTTGATACGAGCAACACGGCAAATTGCAGGCAAAACTTCCAAATTGTCCTTGAACGACGCTGTAGGCTCAATCATCAAAACATCTTTCTTGAGAACTATCGCGATGTTGATTTACAACTTTCATTCACTGCCGCCGCGCCTTGGCGCGTGATCCTACACGATAAACGAAGCGACCTCATCGACCAATAAAACACCTCATCCATAGCAGCTGCATCCCACAGAACTTGCGGACTAGAATTCCGCTGTGCGGAATTTTTCTTCCTAATTTGGGAGTTAAATATTGATTTCCAGATGAAGGAGGATCAGTGTTCGGTTACCTGCAACGGCTCGGATATGTCTAAGCCGTATGCTCGCAGCGCAACAAAAACCGGCGCTGAATGATAGATAATTGGGAGGAATACATGACTAATTCACTTATCAACCGGCGATCCGTCTTGCGCGGCGCAACCGTTGCTGCTGTTACCTCACCGGCTTTGGTTGGAAAGGCCATCGCAGCGGGGCAAGTTACCTGGCGCGTGCAGGCCCATTGGCCCAAAGCATCAAGTTCGTTCACCGACAGCCTCGGTGTTATCGCGACCTTGTTGGAGGAGAAAACAGAAGGTGCATTCAAACTGGATCTTCTGGGCGCAGGTGAGTTTGCCAAAGGCCCCGACATCTACAACATCGTGCGCAAAGGTGTTGTACCCATGGGCACAATCAGCCCCTCCTACATCAGCGACAACGCACAGGCGGCAACATTCGTCTACGGCATACCCGGAACTCTACGCCAAGCGTGGGAGATGGAACACGCGATGAAAAATCTTGGCGTCGAGGCTTTGGTGAACGAAGATCTCAACGCAGATGGCGTGCATCTGATGTGTGAGAAAGTACTTCCCACAGAAATGACCGTTTCGAAAAAGATTGAATCAGCCGCCGATTTCCAAGGGCTCAAAATCCGGTCATCGGGTTCCATGCTGGATTATCTGGCAGCGGCTGGTGCAGCCCCGCAATATGTCCCCGGATCGGAACTCTATCAGGCTCTCAGCTCTGGTGTTGTTGACGGGGCGCATTGGGGTGCCGCGATTGGGGCACAATCCATGTCACTATGGGAGGTTTGCAAGTACCACTACAAACCCGTTCTGGCACAGACCACTGATGCTTTCATCATGAACATCGACGCCCTTGAGGAGCTGCCAGAAGATCTGCGTGGCGCTCTGGAAGAAATCATCACTACCCGTTTCTTCCTCCGGTCTGCAGAGTACCAGCACAAAGAAGCGATCGCTTTGGCGGAAGGTATCAAGAATGACGGGATAGAGGTTATGCAACTGCCGGATGACGTTTTGGAAATGCTTGCGAATGCCTCAACGACGATCCTTGAGGCAGAGGGCCAAAAGGGCGAACGGGCTGCCAAAGCGGCGGACATCTATCGCACTTTGATGGCTGATATGGGCTACGCTTAAGCCAGCGAAACAACCAGCGGGTGACCCACATCGGGTGACCCGCCTTCCCCCCTCCCCCTTAACCTAGCAAGGAGCAGCAAGGTATGTGGCAGCTTGCCCGCGCAATTACGCGCATAAATCGCTTTATCGGACGGTGGGTATCGCTGGCCGTACTTTTGATCTTTGCGCTTTTACTTGCGGATGTCGTCATGAGGTATCTGGTCGGTACTCCCACAATCTGGACGGCTGAACTCGCCACCTTAATATTCGGGGGATATGCCATCATCGGTGGAGGGTATCTTCTGGCAGAGCGCGGACATGTGAATGTCGATATCTTTTATGGAAGTATGTCCAGCAAGCGGCGGTCGTTATTGGACGTTTTGACATGGCCGCTATTTTTGCTCTTTGTCGGCGTCCTTTTGTGGCAAGGCTATGACATCGCCTACGATGCAATTGAAGATCTAGAGCGCTCCAACTCGGTCTGGAAAGCCCCGTTATGGCCGACCAAAGCGCTCATCCCCCTCGCAGCAATCTTGCTTCTTTTACAGGGTCTTGTGCGGCTTTGGGCCGACATCCGGGTTCTGCGCGGTTTGCCCGTCCCCGATGACGTGTTCGGCAAACCGGGTGCGCCTGACCAAAATGGTGAACACGCGCAGGAGACCCGGTCATGAGTGTCGAACTTCTAACGGTACTGTTCTTCGGTTGCCTTCTATTCTTCCTCATGGTGGGCACCCCGTTAGCCTTTGTTCTAGGCGGCGTATCTGTGGTTTTTCTTTATTTCGAGATGGGCCCCATCGGCTTCTACCTGCTCGCCTCAAAAATGTGGGAGACGATGCAATCGCCAACGCTAATGGCCATTCCACTTTTTGTTTTTATGGCAATATTATTGGAAAAATCAGGAGTCGCTAACGACCTCTATGACATGATGCACCAATGGTGGGGTGGTCTGCGTGGTGGTCTGGCAATCGGTACAGTTCTGATCTGTGTAATTTTCGCTGCAATGTCGGGCATTTCAGGCGCCGCTGTGGTGACGATGGGAACGATCGCCCTGCCCAAAATGCTGGAGCGAGGCTACGACAAGAAGCTTGCTCTTGGGGCCATCAATGCGGGGGGCGGATGGGGTATTCTCATTCCGCCGTCAATCCTCATGGTGCTTTATGCTCTGCTGACCGAAGTGTCGGTGGGTCGTCTTTTTGCCGCTGGTGTCGGGCCGGGTCTGACGTTGTTTGCGCTTGTGTCGATCTACATCGGCGGCCGCTGCTGGCTTCAGCCAGAGCTGGGACCGGCGCTCCCACTTGATGAACGGGCAAGTTGGAGCCAGAAGTTCCGCTCTCTCAAAGCTGTTATTCTGCCGATATTGATTGTCACAATCGTTCTCGGTGCGATTTTTGGCGGTTTCGCAACCCCAACCGAAGCCGCAGCGATCGGTGTGTTTGGCGCACTATTTGCCACTGGCGTTAACGGTCAACTGAACCGGGACGTTATCCATCGCGCCTCTATCGAGACGCTGAAACTCACCGCGCTGGTGATGTGGATTTTGTTCGCCGCACATGCCTTTTCCACAGCCTACACTGCTTTGGGTGCTCAAAGCCTGATATCCAATGTCATGAATATGATACCCGGAGGACGCTGGGGCGCATTATTTTTCATGCTTATGGTTCTGTTCTTCTTGGGAATGGTTCTGGATCCTGTCGGCATCATGCTGATCACCCTTCCCGTCTTCCTGCCGGTGGTCCGTGATGCGGGTTTCGATCCGATTTGGTTTGGGATCTTGTTCATCATCATGATGGAGGTCGGGTATATGACACCGCCATTCGGGTTCAACCTGTTCTACCTCAAAGGGGTTGCTCCCCCAGATGTGACAATGGGTGACATCTACGCGTCCGTATTTCCTTACGTGATAGTGACGTTGATTGGTGTTGTTCTAATCATCCTGTTTCCAGCGATCGCTTTGTTTCTGCCGCAGTACTTTTACGGCTAGAAACAACAAAGGAAGACGGCATAGACGTTTGGGAAAGCTACCAACTGGCTGGCCCTGTTTGGTGAACGATTCAGCAGGTTTTACCGGCTCAGGATGGATTAGATGATCTTGATCAACCATACACGGCACATTCCTCTGCACAGATTGGGCATTCGTAAAGCTGGTGCCTAAGTTCACCTTTTAGGTTCAACGCCGTGCAAAACGGCTCCGATTTTTATAGTCGGAGCCAATTCTCTAACATTGCATTGAATGGGCATCATAAACCCCAGCCGTTCGGCGAAGGCGTCTGGATTTTCCAGAAACCACAGCCATTTCGTACGGCGCTTTGCGGATGGTCAGGTCCGTAGGTGGCGATCAGCAATACCCATCTCGACCTCGCACCTTCGCCCAAGCGCCCGACCTATTTTGCATCATTCACGCATCCTTTTGCGGCTAATCGAAGATCACGGAACAACGACACTGTTTCATCGCCACAAAATGCCGCTGGAATGCGTGGTCGTTCCCGTCAGTCTTCTATAAAGCTGCAACTCAAAACGGAACCGAGAACAGGAGAAAGCAATGCCACGTATCATCTACCCTGCACTGGTCAGCCTAATGTTGGGTGCCATGCTAAGCGCTGAGCCTGCTGCAGCTGGTTCGCTTGGACGTTTCGAAGTTATAGGCGTCGAAGCTGATGACATGCTGAAGATGCGCACCGGGCCCGGCATCGGGTACAAGGTGATCCTTGGTCTTCCGAACGGCACGGTCCTGCGCGTAAAAAGCTGTCAGCAAACCGGAGGAACACGGTGGTGCAGTGTCACGTTGGATCACGCGCGCCGGATAAAGGGCCATGTGTCTTGGGCGTACTTGCGTAAACTGTGACGTAGCAGCCGAACCGCGATATGCGGCAAAGTGAGGACATACTGGTCTATCAATTGAACAAGCCCCGACAGCACGGCGACACCGACCATCTTTGGAAGGACTGATCCCTGTATCACAAAACGAGTTGCCGCAAAGATGGACGGTCTCTGACGATCGTATGTTTTATCGCTTTTTAACCGCGTCCGCTGCGCTGCTTTCTACCGCTTTCGATGAAAGCCAGTCTGCAATCGAAATGATTCTGTAGCAGATGCCTTTGCGGGACAATATCTGAAGGCTTTTGAGGTGTTCCCTACCCGACCAAACCCACGGGACCAAGCATCGCTTAAATTAGCCTCTGGCGTCATTGCCCTATCGGCAAAACACCGATCCATTTCCTGATCCCCGATCATATCATTATGGCAACCGTATTACACCGCCACCAGATGGCCGTCTCCCATGGAGCGGTAGCTGAAAAGTTCCGGGTCCTTACCGACGGGCATTACAGGGCTTTTCAGCTCAGTGTTGATCACAGGTCGGGTCGGAACCGCGTGTGTTGGATCGGGATAAGGCGCTGCGGCAATCAGGCGACGCGTATACTCATGCTGCGGGTTCCCGAAGACCTGCGCACTTGATCCGATTTCCACAATCTGCCCCAGATACATGACCGCCACACGATCCGCGATATTTTCGACGACAGCCATGTCATGCGATATGAACAGATAGGACATCCCGAATTCGGCCTTTAGTTCGTTCAACAGGTCCAGCACAGTCGCCTGCACAGAAACATCCAGCGCCGACACGCTTTCGTCTGCGATGATTAATTTGGGCTTCAGCGCCAAGGCACGCGCAATACAAATGCGCTGGCGCTGCCCGCCGGAGAACTCGTGCGGATACCGGTCAAGCGCATCAGGCTCCAGCCCCACACGCGCAAAAAGCTCTGCTGCGCGGTCTGTTCGGCTTTGCGTCGTGCCAATATCGTGAATGACCAGCGGCTCGCGGACCAGATCCCCGACAGTCATTCGCCCGTTAAGGGCCGCCATCGGGTCCTGAAACACCATCTGCATGGCACGGGTATTTTTGAACTGCGAGACGCGGTCGCGCAACAAAGACGCGCCTTCGAACCTTATCACACCTTGATGCGGCACAAGGCCGGTCAGCGCGCGGGCGACAGTCGATTTGCCACAGCCGCTTTCTCCGACGACCGCAAACGTTTCACCCGCGAAGATGTCAAAATTGATCTTTTCGACGGCATGGACCCGCGCCTGCACACGGTCCAATATACCGCCGCGCAGATCATACGTGACGCGCAAATCCCGAACTGACACCAAAGGACGGGCTGATGTATCAACATTGCTTTCCCGGCCCTGCCCCATACGCGGCACGCTTGAAAGCAGCTGTTGCGTATAGGCCTGCTGAGGCGCGCTGAAAAGCTTGCGCACGGGCGCCTCTTCGACAAGCTTACCTTTCTGCATGACAAGCACGCGGTCGGCCATTTCTGCCACAACACCCATGTCATGGGTGATCAGGATCAAAGCCATCCCCATATCGCGCGCCAGATCACGCAGCAAATCCAGCACATCGCGCTGTACCGTCACATCCAGGGCAGTTGTCGGTTCGTCCGCAATCATCACATCGGGTCGCAGGGCAATCGCAATGGCAATGACCACGCGCTGGCGCATACCACCCGACAGCTCATGCGGGTATTGCTTCAACCGGCGTTCCGGCTCTGTCAGACGCACGGCCTGCAAGGCCTCAAGCGCGCGCGCGCGGGCTGCGCGTTTGGACATCGGTTCATGTGCCCGAATGGCTTCTGTCAGCTGATCACCGATCCGCATCACAGGATTCAAAGCAGTCATCGGTTCCTGAAATATCATAGCGATGCGGTCGCCGCGCAGGCGCTGCATCTTTGTCTCGGGCAATTCGGTCAGGTCTTGGCCGTCAAAGATAATTTTTCCACCTGCTACATGCACAGCAGGCGGTGGTAGCAGCCCCATAATCGCAAGCGAGGTAAGCGATTTTCCTGATCCGCTTTCTCCAGCAATCGCAAGGGTTTCGCCGCGTTTCAGCTCAAAGCTGAGATCTGCAACAAGCGGCTGGATACCTGCCTCTGTACGCACAGAGATATCAAGCTGCTGCACAGACAGAACCGTGGGACGGTCATCAGTGGCCACTGGGGCCACCGATGTTGTTTTATCAGCCGCGCTCATTCGAACACGCAGCGTGGAAAGTAAAAAGACACGATCCAGTTCGGCATATCCACAATCTCGGATATGCGCAGATCGCCACAGGTAGACACCAGCATATAGGCATCCTCTGCGGACAGACCTTGGGTCTTGCACAGAAGGTCAACCATTTGGCTCACCGCCTCTTTTGCGCCAGTCATCAGGTCGGGACCAATGCCGGTCGTGACCTCGTATCCTTTGGCATCCAAGTGGTTGGTGACCGGACCCGGTGTTGTGAAGCGCGGCATTTTCAGCTGCGCATCCTTAATCAGGTCCAATGTTACGGTGGCGTCCATCGGGCTTTCAATCGCTGTCCCGCAGACCTCACCATCGCCTTGGGCGGCATGGGTGTCCCCGATTGAGAACAACGCCCCCGCGACTTCGACAGGCAGGTACAGAGTGGTTCCCGCTGCCAGATCGCGGATATCAAGGTTTCCGCCCACGCGCCGTGGCGGCACAACCGAATGCAACCCCGGCTCCGCTAGGGCGCAGCCAATGGTTCCCGCAAACGGCTTGAGCGGCACGCGCCCGTTTTTACCAAATAGCGCAGGCTCCAACGTATCAGGATCGTATTTCCAGATCGTCAGCGCGGGATCTTCGAACTGATCGGCCAACAGACCAAAGCCCGGGATGTTCGCCGTCCAGCCAAATCCCGACGGCGCAAAGCCCTCGATTGTGATTTTCAGCGCATCGCCGGGTTCGGCTCCTTCGACATAGACGGGACCGGACACCGGATTGATTTTGCCGAAATCCATGGCTGCCACGTCGGCAACTGTGCTGTCAGCGGTAAGCTGTCCGGCAGAGCTGTCGTGGCATTTGAACTCGATTGTATCCCCCGGTGCGACCGTGATGGCCGGGACAAACGAGTTGTCCCAGCCAAAATGGTGGCTTGCGCCGTGGATCGTGTAGTCAGGACATTTATTGCACATCGTTTACATACACATAGTCATAGTTAACAGGGATGGAGACCGGATCGACGTAAAGCTTGTCATCACCACCCATACGCTCGGACTTCATGGTGTAGCGTTGTTCATTGAACACCGGCACCCAAGGCGCGTCTTCCATGACTTTCATGTAGACATCGGACCACATTTTCAGACGCTCTTCCACTTTTGCGGGGTCGGTCATGCTGTCGGCCTCAATCGCCATCGCATCCGCATCCGCGTTGCAATACCATGACCAGTTCCAACCGCCCTGCACGGCACCGTCACAGCCCAAAATCGGACCGTAGAAGTTTGACGCATCCGGGAAATCTGCGATCCACGCCATGCCGCCCGACCAGATCATCGGCGCTTGATCCGCCTCGCCGCCTGCCGCGATCACGCTGGCCTGAGCAAGCGACTGGATCAACGCCTTGATCCCGATCTTTGACAAATCCTGCTGGATTGCCTGGGCAATGCGGGGATTGGGGTCTGTGTTCATCACGAACAACTCTGTCTCGAACCCGTCTGCAAACCCTGCCTCGGCCAAAAGCTCTTTGGCTGCGTCAGGATCATAGGCATAACCTTCGTAGCCCTCGGTATAGCCTGGCATCGACGGTGGCAGCGGTTGCGTCGCTGGTACGGCACGGCCATTGATCACTTGGGTAATGCGTTCCTTGTTGATCGCCATGTTCACGGCTTTGCGCACATCCACATTGTCAAACGGGGCCATTTTCACGTTCAGCGTGATATAGCCTGTGTGCAACTGTCCGCCTTCGATCACACGCGCAGCCTGTTCTGGGTCACCCATGACCTCTTGGAACTTGGCGGGCGGAATGCCGTCACCGGGCACATCGACTTCGCCGTTCTGCAAGCGTAGCAAGGCCACAATAGGCTCCTGCCCCACTTCAAACGTCACACTGTCCAAATAGGGCAGACCCGCGCGCCAGTAATCTTCGTTCTTGGCGAACACCAGCTTTTGACCAATAGTCCAATCGGCCAGCTTGAACGCGCCTGTGCCCATGGCTGTTTTGCCAAAATCGGCGCCCGCCGCCTCAACTGCTTCCTTGGCCACAACAGAAGCAAAGTTCAGGCCCATAACGTGCAGGAACGTCGCATCGGGGCGTGACAGCGTAATCTCGACCGTTTGGTCATCCAGTACTTTGACGCCTGACAGTTCCTCGGCCTCGCCAGAAGACATCGCATCATATCCGGCAATGGAGCCAAAGAAACCTGCACCTGGGCTTTGGGTCTTGGGATTGGTCACACGGTCAAGCGAGTATTTGACATCATCTGCTGTCATCACGCGGCCATTGTGGAATTTGACCCCCTCGCGCAGCTTGAAAGTGAATACCATGCCGTCATCAGAAATCTCATAGCTTTCGGCCAGCCCTGGGCGCAGTTCGGTTGTACCTGGTTCATAGTCCATCAGACCGTCATAGAGTGACTTGATCATGGACCAGTTCTGCCAGTCATACCCGATTGCAGGGTCCAGCGTGGCCACGTCATCCTTGTAAGTCACAGTGATATTGCCACCGGATTTCGCATTCGGATCAAGGCTGGAGTGGCTTTCGGCAACTGCCAGCTGAGGCAGGCCAAGGGCGGCCACAAGGGCCGAAGTTGTAAGCAGCTTCTTCATTCTGATTTACTCCTGTTGGGTTGGTATTATTAGCGGACCTTGATCCGCGGGTCGGCAAACAGAGACGCGATATCCGCGACCAGATTGCCAATGACGATGGCGCAAGCTGAAACCAGCGTGACGCCCATGATGATCGGAATATCGACACGCTGGATCGCCTGCCACGCAAGCTGTCCGATTCCGGGCCAGCCAAAGACGGATTCAACAACAACGATGCCACCCATAAAGATGCCTACATCGATCCCAATCATCGCAATGATCGGCAGGATCGCGTTGGGCAGCGCATGGCGCGACAAAACCCGCATGCGGCTCAGCCCCTTTGCCCGTGCAGTCCGGATGAAATCCTGACGCAGCACGTCAATCATGGATGAACGCATCATGCGGCTGTACCAGCCCGACCCGAGAATACCCAAGGTGATCGACGGCAAAACCAGATGCGCAAACGTTCCGTAACCGCCGATCGGAAACCAGTGCAACTGAACTGCAAAGACATAGAGCATGAGCAAGCCGACCACAAACTGTGGCGCCGATACACCGATAAAGCTGGCCATCATCAGGGCGTTATCGGTAGACGTCCCGCGACGCAGGGCTGCGACCACGCCCATTGTGATACCCAGCACCAGTTCACAAACGATCGCGCCCAACATCAGCAGCAAGGACGCCGGCAAGCGCGATGCGATCAGCGTGCTTACTTCGGTCTTTTGCAGATAAGAGCGCCCAAGATCACCCTGAACCAGATTTCCCAGATAGCGTGCGTATTGCACCACAAAGGGCTTATCCAACCCCAGTTGAGTACGGATATTCGCCACAGTTTCAGGCGTGGCTGATCTACCGGCAATCTGGCGTACAGGGTCAGCCGGAAGCAGGTAAAGCAGCGCGAACGTGATGAAGGATACGCCCAGCAGAATAAGCGCTGACTGGATCAGACGTTTTACAATGAATGCCAGCATCACGCACGGCCCCGCTGTGTCGGGTCAAGCACATCGCGCAACGCATCACCTACAAGGTTGAAGGCCAACGCCAGCGTCACAATTGCCAACCCGGGGAAGAACACCAGCCAAGGTGCTGCCTGAAAATAGGTCTGGTTCTCAAATATAATGTTGCCCCAGCTTGGCGTTGGCGGCTGGACGCCGACCCCCAGAAAGCTCAGCGTTGCCTCCAACAAGACGGTCGTAGAGATACCCAAAGTGCCCCAAACGATGATCGTTGGTGTGAGATGGGGTAAAATGTGCCGAAACAGGATACGCATGTTACCTGCCCCCAAAGTACGCTCTGCTGCGATGAATTCGCGCTGCGACAGGCTGGCAGTTTCTGCGTACAGAACTCGCGCGGTTTGCACCCAGTTCACCGTCGCGATCACCATTGCCACGATCCACAGCGACGGCTGGAATATTGCTGCCAGACAAATCGCCAACAGCAACGCAGGAAAGGCCATCATCAGATCCGTAAAGCGCATCAGGATGCCGCCCCAAATGCCGCCAAAATACCCCGCTGTGACACCCACAAATGTCCCGATGATCAGCGCGACACCGTTCGCCACCAGCCCGATGATCAATGAAGTCCGCGCGCCGTACAAAATACGCGTCAACAAGTCCCGCCCCAGCAAATCAGTCCCCAGCGCGAACTGTGCGCCGGGCGCCATCGGAGCCCCCTGCATCGTGAGCCCGTCAAACATCTGGTCGTTCGGCTCATAAGGGGTCAGGTACGGGGCAAAAATTGCACCGGACAACGTGAGAAAAATCAGCGCCATGCCAAACAAGGCAAGTTTACGTTTCTTCAATCGTTGCCAGACAGTTGGCGGCAACAGCGCGGTATTGGTCTCAGCTAATGCCACAGTTTTCTCCTGTCGGTTCGTGATGCTTCACAATCACAACGGCCGCGTCTTCCATGGTCATTTGCCAAGCCATCGCAAGTTGGCGCAGATCATCATATGCCGTCTCGTCAGAGCCGGTCTTCTTCGCCAGAAGCGTTACCGCCTGCACGATTGTCTGACGCGCTGAAAGCCGTTCTCGTAGCGCATCGACCTCTGCCAGCAACGCTTTCCGGCGCTCAAAGGATTGTCGCGCCATCAGCAGGGAAGCAAAAACGCCGCTGGCCGCCAATGGTTTGACCAGCAATGCGTCCGCTCCGGTTCTCGAAGCCCACTCGATCCGGCCCGGCGCCTCTGATCCGACAAGGGCGATCATCGGCATTGGCGCATTGCCTGCAGGCCAGGGAAATTGTTCGTCGTGGCCGGCATCGGTGTCATATAAGGTAAAATCAGCCGTGATCGCCGAGGCAGGCAACTTTGGCCACGCCACTTCGACCTCCAGCCCGATCGCACGTAACTGGCGAAGCAAAACCGGTAACCTGTCGTGTTCAGGATGCAGGACAATAGCCCGCGCGCCCTCCAAACCGGCGATATCGATCTGCTTTTTCATGCCTCAACCACAGTCAACATTGGTTCGCTGAATTGCGGATGGCGCGACGGCCGCGTCAGGTAAGGATCAGGTGCAATATCTTTCCAGCTGTGCAGGATTTCAAATGCGCCGCCACGGACCTGCGCGATATGGACGTCGAGCGTTTTGTGTTGGGTCGCAGGGTCAATGCCGTATCGCGCGCCGTGCTCTGCCAGATAGCTATCAAAAGACCCGCTCACCCCTTGGGCAAGCACTGCAGCCAAGGTCAGGACCGACTGATAAGCTGTGCGCTCCAGCGAAGAACCTTGGCCGTCAGCAGCCTGAGTCTCGCAGAAGGATGGCCCGACAGAGATTAGCCCCTCTGCCGCGTCACCCAGCACAGGCAGTTCGGCTTCGGTTAGGTTGCAGGATAGCAGTGGGCAATTTCCGGGGGCAAAATACGGATCGCGGCGCCCCAATTCGGCATAGGCCTTGATAAAAGCATAGGAAGACGCGCCGACCAGCGAGTTGAGAATGAACTTTGGTCGACTGCGCTCGATCTCGGTGATCAGCCCGTCAATGGCCGTGTCGCCCAAGGGCAGATATCGTTCGCCCAGCACCGCGCCACCGGACGCTTCAAGCCGTGTACGCGCGACCCTGCAGGTTTCCCAACCCCAAATATAGTTGGAGCCAACAAGAAAAGCGGACATGCCGTAATGGCGCATGGCCCATCCAAGTATCGGCACAATATTCTGGTTCGTTGCCGCGTGGGAATAAACAACCCGCGCGGATGTCTCGAACCCTTCATACGGTACGTTGTACCACAGCGTCGCTTGGGTGCGGTCCAGTTCGGGAATGACTTCTTTCCGGCTCGACGATGTCACACAGCCCACGATGTGTTTGGCGTTCGAACTGCTTAAAATATCGGCACACATTGGCGCATAGTTGGTCAACTCACCCGCAGGGTCCCGCACGATTGGCGAAAAAGATACCGGCAAAGCGCGGTCCATATTCACATCATCTATCGCAGACATAGCCCCGACAAAGAGAGGTTCGGAAAGCAGCTGATACGTGCCCGAACGGGAGTATAAAATACCAATATCAAAGTTCTCGGACATGGATTCCCCATAAAAAAAGCCCCGACGCAGCAACAAACTGTTGCTTGTGTCGAGGCCCGAATGCCAAAGCGTGACCTGATTTAAGATCACCGTTACAAACTGGGTGAAAAATTCAGGTTACGCAAATTAATAAACCGGATTTTTTACAAAAAATTCCACCCCTGAAAATGAGTGTCTATTTTTTGTGCAGGATGGCCGAGCGACAGACAGGCGGCACATCCTGTCAGGCGTCAGGTGCTTTGCGCACGGCCTGCATGATCACCTCTTTGAGTGCATGGGTTAGGATAGTGTTTGTCAGTCCCGAGCGCGAAAGCATTCCAATCGGACGTGTGACCAACGGGCCGGTCAAGGGCCGTCAATGCGCAACCTCCCCCTTCTTCGCTGTTAGCGCCGTGGCGGGCAAAGGCGCGACGCAGATACCGTGACGGACAAGATCTATCGCTGTGCTGATGCGGCCAACCTCATAGTTTCTCTGGACCTGCGTGCTGCTTTTGGCCAGCGCTTCATCAATAAGCAAACGGTTTCACCCGCCACGCGCCGCCACAATCAGCGGCTCTGACGTCAAATCCTGCCAGGTCAGGCTTTCCTACGCACAAAGGTGATGATGCCCTGACAAGGTAAGGACCATCTGCACCGCCACCGGACACATCGCTGGCAAGGAGGCCGCGGCCCATACAAAACTATCCTCTCAATAAAGCGCTCCATCAGGCCAAAACCTAAAATGCCTGCCGCTTCTGCGAAAGCAACTGTTGGGTCTTTCCCGAATTGCACCACAAACGAGCATTCCTTGACTGTGAACTGACGCAGCGGGCCATCCTGTGCCACAACTGCCGTGGATTTTACTATGCGTGCCAATACACTGCCCAGCATGAATCTGACTTTGACCTTTCCAAAGCGTTGGCAGCGGTCGAGCAGGAAAGCTGGAAAGACCACGCGCAGCTTATGGATCGCAGCGGCGTGTTGATGTCTGCCGGTCTGATGTTGGGTTTTGCGATTATTTTGCCTTAGCCCAAGCCATGCAGGCCGAAACCGGTGATGGTTTCTAAGCCCATGTCTCTCTTGGGTTAATGGTCGCGATCGTTGCGCCGATCTTTTTGCGCCCCCTGCTTGCCCGCGCGTGGTCTCTGCGCGGCTGTTGGCGGCCATGACGATGGCAGCAATTTCAAAGAAGTAGCGCACCGGTCCGCAGTCGGACCCTCCCACCCGCTGGATACAGAAACGCCTGCCCCCGAAGTAACGGGGACAGGCGCAATAATCAGGATATGCTCTGACGTTAGTTCCCGACCATCGCCGGCAGAAACAGCACAATGTCCGGAAAGGCGATCAGCGCCGCGACGATCACAAGGTCAATCACCACAAACCAGAACACGCCTTTGAAGATCATCGACAGCGACGCGATGTTGCCAACGACCCCTTTGATCACAAAGACGTTCATACCCATCGGTGGCGTGATCATTCCGATCTCAAGAAGTTTGACCAGAACCACCCCGAACCAAAGCAGGCTATAACCCGTCTCGTCCACAATCGGCATCACAATAGGCAGCGTCAGCAGCATGGCGCCAACCGGTTCCAGCATCATGCCAAGCACAAGATAGACGACGACGATCCCGACCATGATCATCAGCGGCGAGACACCGAAGCCCAAAATCGCGTCAGACAGTGCATCACCGATACCAGACAGAGCCAGAAAACGCGTCAGCAGGCTCGCGCCGACAGCAATAATCAGCAATGCCGCCGTGGTTGTCAGCGTTTCGGTAAAGGCCATCCGTAGCGCTTTGAAAGTCAACGTCCGGTACAGGAATGCGACGATAGTCGAGAGAACGGCCCCGATCGCGCCCGCTTCGGTCGGGGTGAAGACACCACCAAACAAACCGGCAAAAACGCCGATCACGATCAGCAGAACAGGCCATGTCTGACCAAGCGCTTTGATCTTCTCGGCAGGCGTCGCCTTGATATCCACAGGGGGAGCCAGTTCGGGGTTAAGCTTTACCCGCACCATGATCAGCACAATGTAGGCAACCAGCGTGATGACCCCAACGACCAATCCCCCCAGAAACAGGGCACTGACGGACTGGCGTGAGATGATACCGTAAAGGATCATCAGAATCGACGGAGGAATAAGCGCACCAATGGTCCCTGCGGCTGCGACCGTACCGGTTGCAAGTTCGGCGCTGTAGCGGTGGCGCATCATTTCAGGCACGGCTATTTTACCCATGGCCGCCGAACAGGCGACAGATGACCCAGTCACGGCGGCAAAACCCGCACATCCGAAAACAGAAGCAATCGCCAGCCCGCCCGGCAGTCCCGATAGCCAGATTTGTGCCGCGTTGAACAAGCCCTGCGTTAATCGGGTATGATAACAGATGAATCCCATAAACAAGAATGCCGGAATAGAACTGAGCACCCAAGAGTTGGCAAAGCTATAGGGCACAATACCCAGACTGCCCCACGCGATGTTCCAATTGAACATCGACCACAGCCCGCAAAACGAAACCGCAATCAAAGAGATACCAATCGGGATCCGCATCAGGATCATGATCAGCAGAACGACGATAAAGATGCCCGCGATCTGTAATTCGGTCATTGGCTATCTCCGCCGGACAAATAGGGGTCTTCGATCTTCAATGCATTCAGCCCGTGCGGGCGCCCCATGATCATGCAAACAAGCTTCCAGCCGGCCACTATCGACATGAGGCCAAAGCCGATGGGCAAAGACAGATAGGTGGGCCAGGTGATGACCTTACCCCCCGCTTCGATGGAGTATGCACCACCAAGATATTTGGCCAATGCCTCGTCGCCCGTGCGTACGGCCACGGTTGCCGTCACAATAAAGGTCAGCAGCAGTGCAAGACCGGCAATGAAGTTTTGCAGCTTTTGCGGAAACTTCTCGACCAGCAGCTCGACCGCGATGTGGCCGTCTTTTTGTTCGACAGCAGCAAGCGGCAGAAAGGCAATTCCGACCATGTAGAAAGCGGAAACATAAAGAATGGTAGAGTTCAGCGGTGTCTCAAAGACAAACCGCATGATGACATCAAGGGTGACATGCACAACCAGCAGCAACACCAGCAAGCCGGCGATTGATGCCGACCCCGCAATCAGCCGCGAGATGACGGACGAAATAAAGTTCATGAGAGCTATCCCCTATGGAGAAGGAAACGAAGGGTGTCGCCAGAAACAAGCGACACCCCGTCAGATCGAAAAGCCGGTTGGCTTACTTGCCGTATGTGGCCGGATCGACTTTTGACGTTACCTCATCCCAGAGCAATTGCTGAAGCGCTTCCTGGCTGTCGATGTCTTTCACCAGATCGTTCCATTTGGTCAAAAGCGGCTCAAACTCGGCAGCGATTTCATCCGCACGGGCAACGCCGTACGTGTCTTTGAACAGGCCCGCGACTGTCTTCAGGTCTTTGCGCGAGAAGTCTTTGACCGCGGCCAGAAGCTCTGGCTCGGCAGCATGGATTTTGATGCCTTTTTCGCGCGCATGCTCAATCGCAGAAGCGTCATCGCTATAGAAGTTCCACGTGGTTGCGGCTGTCATGTGGCTACCGCCCCACAGAAGTGCTTCGCGGCTTTTGTCGTCCATTGCGTTCCAACGGTCAGCATTCACGTTAGCAGACGACACGCCGGCAAATGCACCACCCGGGACAGCCAGCGTGATGTCGGTAACAACTTCATGCAGGTTGTAGTTGGTCAATTCAGGCGCTGACAGCATGGCGCAGTCAATAATGCCCTGATCCAGCGCTTCATAGACTTCGGACACGGGCAAACGCACACCTTGCGCACCGAACTCATCCGCGAACCGAACGAAACCAGCACCGCCCGCGCGCAGACGCAGGCCTTTGAGGTCTGCAATGGACGTCACGCTCACGTCTTTGCACAGCAGGTTGTACAGCGGCGTCACGCCACCGCCCGTGTAAACCTGATTTTGCGTTTTATTCTCAGCAAGACACTCAGGGCAATTATTGAACGTGTATTCCATCATCGCGCCAGTGTAGGCCAACGGCTCTTTGCCAGTGGGGTTTTCCACAAGATTGATCAACAGGTTCAATTCATGCAGGAACAGGGTCGTTGGGTACTCAGCCGGATAATATGGCGGCAGTACAAAGCCGACATCGGCCAGACCGTCGCGGACACCGGGGGATGTTTCCGGCAGGCTCAGCAGTGACATCGCAAAGCCGGTCGTATCAATTTCACCGCCCGAACGCTCGGAAACCGCGGCGACATAATCTTCTACACCTTTGCCAATCGCAGAGGTGTTCGGGTAGCCGTAAGCAAAGTTCAGGCGTTCCTTGGCGGCGGCCTGACCTGCGATGGCTGTAGCGGCAAGTGTCGCAGCGAGTGCGATGGATTTATTAAAAGTCATAAGTGTCCTCCCGAACGTGTGTGGCCAGTACGGAGCGCCAAAGCACCCGACGGGCCGTTCATTTATGGTTACTTTGTCCGCCCCTCCGTCGGCGGATAGACAGTTGTCAGTTTCACTTCCAAAGCGACAACATTCTCAGTAGTATGTTAGTGTCAGCCCACAAGGCACGGGTGTCAATAGCCCACGTTCGTTCCTTTGGCGCCAACACGAAAAATAGAAAGTTTTGCACGAAAAGCAGAGTTGACGTATGAAGATGGATATTGCGTCCGTAAGGTAACTTTAGCGCGCAAAACCAACACCAACGAAGAAACGCGGGCGCTTAAAGAATGGTCGAGATGATGCAAACTCAAACCTTAGAAACCCAGCCGCCGATGACGGATAGCCGCCAACAAATCGTAGAAGCCGCCGCGCAATGCTTCATGCTGAAGGGCCTTGAGAAAGCAACAATTGACGATATCGCCGATGTTCTCGGGGCGACCAAGGGGCGCGTCTATCACCACTTCCGGTCCAAGAGTTCGATCTATTTCGCGGTGCACCGTCAGGCGATGCAATATTGCTTTGATGCGGTTGATCCCGTTCTCGCGCAGACCATCCCGCATGACGAAAAGCTTGAGGCAATGGCCGTTGCCCATGCACGCGTCATGATGGACACCCTGCCCTATCAACGCAGCATCCGTCTTGGGGTCGAGATATATTTGCGTGGCTCGACAACCGAGGCGGAGCGCAAAATGCTTGAAGAGCTGATCACACAACGCAACAATTACGAAGAACTCTACAGAGACGTTCTGCGCAACGGCATCAGCGATGGAACGCTCAGCGTTCCTGATGTCAAAATCGCTGGTCGGGTGATCATGGGCGCGCTGAACAGTCTGGTCGATTGGTACCGGATCAGGCCCGACCAGACAGATGCTGACCGGAAACTGATTGCAGAGGCCCTTGCGCAAACCGTTGTAAACGGTATGCGCGCCTGACCCCTATGCCTGTTCTCTGAGGACTGCTTTGACGATCTTGCCATTCGCATTGCGCGGCAGCGGCTGATCGCTAAGCGTCACAAAGTCCGGCACTTTGTAATCTGCCAGCAGCGTGCGAATGTGTGCTTTGACCGCGTCCACATCAAGACCGGCGTCAGAGCTTTGAATGAACACATGCAGTTTTTCGCCCAGCACCGGATCAGGACGCCCGATGGCGGCACATTCGATGATGGCCGGATGGGCCGTCAGCGCGTTCTCGATCTCGGCTGAGTAGATGTTATAGCCGCCGCGAATGATCATATCCTTGCGCCGGTCGTGCAACCGGATGAACCCTTCGTCATCCCGTGATCCCACATCGCCGCTTTTCCAGAAACCTTGGTGGAATTCCGAGGCTGTCTTTTCGGGATTGTTCCAGTATCCCGGCACAACCATCGGCCCCCTGATCCACAGCTCTCCATGTTCTCCGGGCGCGACTTCCGCCCCCTTTTCATCAACAATCCGGATTTCTCCGCACGGCACCGCGATACCAACACTATCTGATCGCTCTGTCCCTAGACCTAACGGCAATATGGTGGCAGGAGACGTCAGCTCGGTCGCGCCATAGGCATTCACCAACAGCAAATTCGGCAATTTTTCCGAAAGCTCCTTAATTGTGGATTCCGCCATCGGAGCCCCCCCGTACCCTCCGATACGCCAGTGTGACAGATCATAGTCTTCAATCGTGCAGCGCAGCAGGAACAGATTGTACATCGCAGGCACCATCAACGTCTGGGTGACCTTCTCCGCCGCAGCAAGCTCCAGAAATGCGGGCGCATTGAAGCTGCGCATAATGACACTGCACCCAGCCGTCCGCAGCATGGTGAACAGTGTCGCGACAAGCCCCGTCACATGGGATGCAGGGACCGCAAGCAACGAACGCTCGCCCTCTCCCAGCTCCATACACATCTCAAAATGCATGGCAGAGTGAATGATGTTGAGATGGGTCAGCATCGCGCCCTTTGGCTGGCCTGTTGTGCCAGATGTATAAAGAATGACCGCAACGCTTTCCTCAAAGACTTCGGGACCGTCAAGTTCCCCGCCTGACGCGGTCAGCGCATCAAAACCGCGCGATCCATCACAAGCCCCACCAACACTAAAGCGGTGTTCAAGTGTTGGCACGTCCCGGCCTAGCGGCAGCTTTTCCGCATAGGTCGCATCATGAACCAGAACCGAAGCACCGCAATCGTTCAGGATATGCGCAAGCTCTGGCGTCTGCTCCCTCACGTTGATCGGGACAGCAATTGCCCCAAGCCGCAAACTGGCCAACAGCACAAGCAGAAATTCGGAACTATTGTCCAACAACAAAGCGACCCTGCTTTCCGCGCCCACACCCAGATTCTTGAGGCCGAGGGCAACCATATGGACCTGCGTGTCAAGCTCGGCATAGGTGAGACGGAGATCATCGCAAACCACCGCCTCCCCATCGGGATTTCGCGCGACAGACTGCTGCACCATCACATTCAGATTGCTGGGGCGATCGACAAAGCACTTGATGTTCTCACGCCCGAAGTGTGTCTCGGGGGAAATCAGGTCAGTGATCTGAGCGGGCCAATTTTGCATCGTAGTTCTTTCCATATTGTTCAGCAATTTCGACAAATAGCAGTGGTCCGACTGGCGGTTTGAATCCGCAAAGGACATGGCATCGGCATCTATCAAACACGATCAAGGTTCCGTATCGTCAAGTCCGCGACAAGATGGAATGTAACGTCACAATTAAAAAATTTTGCCTCTATTAAATAAGATCAGGCCACAACCTTAGCCAAAGGTGGCAACCAGAAATGGTCTAATAAGGGGGCATAACAGACAGGTTTTATAAAAACGCGGTTTGCGGCAACAGGATCAAGCAGCGTGCATCTCTGTGAGCAAGCCGGGATCGGCAAGAAAGTCTTTGTCGGAACAGTTGCGATGCCCTGACACTTCGGGCGGATATAGAGTAGCTTTGGCTTGTACAAATCCGTCATGTCAAATTCTAGGATCGCTCCAGTCAGCTTTTATGCAACCACAGCAAGAAGGCTGTGCGGACTTTTGTGCTGCCTTTAGACTTCATTAACGTCGGTCAGAACCAAGCTCCCCCCCGTCACGCGCTTCGCGAAACCGTAGGAATGCGTCTCTGCCTCCCAGGTTGTCCGACTGAAATGCCTCCGTCGGGACGCAAGGCACGAAAATCTGAGTATCCTTGACAGATACCTTTCGACCAAACTGCTCCATCTATTCGCGCACCCGCTGCAAATCATCAGGATTCAAAAAGGGTCAGGTCGGGCATAGGAATGCTAGCGGGCTCTCGGTTCAGCCCGAATAACGCAAGCATAGTTGCTTCATAGAACGGTCCCGAAGCGCCGACATCCTGTACAAACATTCCGATGGCAGAGGCAGTTCGGGTCAACTCCAACCGTCGCGTCTACTTTGCGGCCAGACTCGCGTCATTGGCATAGCGGAATGCGTAACGGCCAGTTGATCAGGATGGAAAACGCCGCAACTCAGATCAATTTTCGCCGTGCTGGATCAAGCCATCTGTTCGCCTGCCTTTTGATCCACGCAAATCAGTCCGACCTGCTTAACCGGCCAAAGTCCGCATAAGCGACAGATTTGGCACTTGCAAAGCAACCAATAACATCCATATACCATCCATACAGATGGAGAAACGCATGAGCAACGTACGACAGCTACGGGACAAGGTTCCTGACAGTGAAAAAATCACGATCAATCTTGGATATGTGGATTTGGGCCGGATCGACCTGCTTGTGCAGGAAGGTTTCTACTCTAACCGCAGTGATTTTATCCGCACCGCAATTCGCAAACAGCTTGATAGTCACGTGGATACCGTCACGAAATCCATTGAACGTCACACGATGGAGCTGGGACTGAGAGACTACTCGCGTGCTGATCTTGAAGCCGTTCAAGCCGCAGGAGAGATCCTGCATGTCAAGGTCGTCGGCCTTGCGCGGATTGATCCAGACGTGACTCCCGAACTTGCGCTTGCCACGATCGGTTCAATTTCGGTTCTTGGCGCACTTCAGGCAAGCTCTGCCATCAAAAAAGCCCTCGCCGACCGCATCAGCTAAGCCCCCTTCCCCCAGATCAAGGATGATCCAAATGAACATCTTCAACGTCGGCGCATGGCGTCCGCCGAGCCATAAATTGCGCGCTGCACGTCTTGGTGCTGCGAACGCTCTTGTTGCCCGTACGCTGGCCGCACATGGTCTGCGCCCGACCTCAGGCCCCAAGCGTGGATCGGGCCAGTCAACAATGACAACCATGCCGGAATCCCTCAACCCGACACCACAGCCGGAAAACGCCTCTGTCTCTCCCATCTCCTCCGGTGCGGTTTTCCGCCAAGAGCAGTATTCCTGCAAAGCCGGAAGCCGCAAATATCGTGTCTACGTGCCCTCAACCGCGGCACAGGGCGTGACAGGGATTGTCGTCATGTTGCACGGGTGCAAGCAGACACCCGAAGATTTCGCCACGGGCACCGGTATGAATGCCCTCGCGGAACAGCACGGGTTTGTCGTGATCTATCCCGGTCAATCTCGTGGGGACAATGCCCAGTCTTGTTGGAACTGGTTCAGTCGGGGCGACCAGCGCCGCGAACGCGGAGAACCGGCCATCCTTGCCGGATTGACGCGGCAGGTTATGGCAGAGTTCAACACGCCTCCCCGGCGGACCTTCGTTGCCGGCTTGTCTGCAGGTGCCGCGATGGCTGTCATCCTTGGGCAAACCCACCCCGACATCTTTGCCGCGGTTGGCGCCCATTCGGGCCTTCCATTCGGTGCAGCAAATAGCGTCCCGTCAGCATTTGCCGCCATGGCTGGCAACGCGATGACTGCTCCGGCTGCGAACGGCAACGGGAAAGCCGCCCGCGCCATCGTATTTCATGGCAGCGCCGACAGCGTGGTGCATCCCTCCAACGGTGACCGCATCCATCAAGACGCGCATTCCCGCATCATAGGCCAGACCATTGAAACCGAAGAAGAAAACACAGTCTACGGCCGCCGCGTTAACCGCAGCACAGTTTTGTGTCCAAACGGCGAAAGCTTGGTGGAACACTGGCGTATCGACGGGCTTGGGCATGCGTGGTCGGGCGGCAATCCCAAAGGCTCCTACACGGATGCTAACGGCCCCGATGCCAGCGCGGAAATGATCCGCTTTTTCTTTGAGCCAAGCCACAAGGATACTTGAGATGACAAATATGACGCTAACGTTCGATGCTGTGAGCGAACCGACACCAGGACCAAAATGGCAAGCCCGCTGGGAAAGGTCCTGGCCTGCTTATGAAGCTTGGTTCATCGGGCGCGGCGGTGATAACGGCCCCACAAAACAGCAGTGCCGCGCGGCCATGCAGCGACATATGCCGGAACTTCTGCCTGTTTATGACAGGCTGGTGATGGTCGCTGGCGGGTCTGATCGGGCTGCGCGATTTTTGTCAACATGGTGTCCGCCCACTTATCTTGGCGGTTGCTCGCTTGCCGCAATTGCTGATGAGACGGACGTGCGGCTTGTGCGGAACTACGATCTGTCACCGGACCTGAACGAAGGGCTGTTGTTGCGCAGTGAATGGCTGGGCCGACCTGTGATGGGGATGGTGGAGTTTATCTGGGGTCTGTCGGACGGCATCAACGATGCAGGCCTCAGCATCGCCTTGGCCTATGGCGGGCGGTCTGAATCCGGCGAAGGGTTCGGGATCACGACCATTCTGCGCTATGTGCTGGAGACCTGTGACACAGTTGAGCAAGCGCTCGACGCGCTGAAACGAGTACCCTCTCACATGGCCTATAATGTCGTCATCGCGGACAAAGCCCGCGCCACCGCCAGCGTCGAACTTTATCCGGGCGGCGGGATAAAGATCATGCCCAAAGCTATCGCAACAAACCACCAAAGTGGCAAAACATCGGCTGACCGCCCCGCTTTCACCCGCAGCTTCGAGCGGCACGAACACCTTGCGCAAATACGCACCGCGCCGCGTAACCTGAACCGCCAGTTCCTAGAAGCACCACTGCTTCAGGACCGCTATAGCGAGGGTTTCGGCACGCTGTTCACCGCCGAATATGATCCCGAAAAACGTTCCGTGGGCCTGACCCTGCAAGGCGTCCGCTGGGACCAGTCGCTAGAGCAATTCGAAGAAGGCCAGCGCGTTGTGACTTACACCTCCGCGACGGCAATCGCGCCCGCTACGGGCATGGCCGACTGGTCGCGGGCCGCCGGAATTGATTGGGCAGCGGTTGGCCGCGACTATGCCGAAGGGAAAGGGAAACCGATCGAAACATACCTTGCTCAGGCCGAAGCGCGGCATCAAGACGCCGCCTGAATGTGTAACAAGACCGTTGCTGTCATGACGGCAACGGTCGCCTCTATACTCAGCAACCATTATATGGACGACTGGCCAGCAGCCATAAGGCAGAGGTTGCTCCATTCGACCGCGCCGGAGCGTCACCCCTCCACGACCGGCATCCAAAGGTCCTGTGTTTGATCATCAAAGACGGCAATGTTTCGTTTACGCCGCTGCCTTCCTGACACTGATACATGCTGTCAGTCGTGCCTGTCATCAAAGTTGTCTTGCTCATGTGTGTGTCTCCTAGCGTGTCCAGCGCATTATGGCTGGTCTACCCGAAGATAAACGTGCTTTCGCCAAAGCTGCGTGTGTTCATCGACCTTCTGCTCGACCGATTGGGCAAGACGCCGGTTTGGAACGCCGCTTGAAACAATAACATCCGTAGATGCACGCAGGGTGACGACC
>Ga0209345_10001378_pt1 | contig 29166 bp, 26 predicted proteins | sample Cruoilmetagenom7_FD_187294 | JGI IMG/M metagenome (GOLD analysis project Ga0209345, IMG submission 187294) | Oil polluted marine microbial communities from Coal Oil Point, Santa Barbara, California, USA - Sample 7 (SPAdes) (version 2) | ecosystem: Environmental > Aquatic > Marine > Oil seeps ...
AGCACAATGACGCCTTCCCCGGCTCGCACCCGCTGTCGGTCGGGCCGCTGGGCTACAACGGCTCCAAAGCGGCGATGGAACTGATCGCCAAGGCCGATGTGGTTCTGGCGCTTGGCACGCGGCTGAACCCCTTCTCGACCCTGCCGGGCTATGGCATCGACTATTGGCCCAAGGACGCCAAGATCATTCAGGTCGACATCAACCCTGACCGCATCGGCCTGACCAAGAAGGTCAGCGTTGGCATTGTCGGCGACGCGGGCAAGGTGGCCCGCACGATCCTTGACGGGCTGAGCGACAGCGCGGGCGAGGCGGGCCGCGAGGAACGCCGCAACCTGATTGCCCAGACCAAATCCGCTTGGGCGCAGGAACTCACCTCGATGGATCACGAGGAAGACGACCCCGGCACCACATGGAACGAACGCGCCCGCGACCGCGAGCCGGACAAGATGTCCCCCCGTATGGCATGGCGCGCGATCCAGAAAGCGCTGCCGAAAGAGGCGATCATCAGCTCCGACATCGGCAACAACTGCGCCATTGGCAACGCCTACCCGACCTTTGAGGCGGGCCGCAAATACCTCGCGCCGGGCCTCTTTGGCCCCTGCGGCTATGGTTTTCCGGCGATCTGCGGGGCCAAGATCGCCTGCCCTGATGTGCCTGTGGTGGGCTTCGCCGGGGACGGTGCGTTTGGCATTTCGATGAACGAGATGGTCAGCGTCAGCCGCGACGACTGGCCCGCTGTGACCATGGTGATCTTCCGCAACTACCAATGGGGCGCGGAAAAGCGGAACACGACGCTGTGGTTCGATGACAACTTCGTCGGCACCGAACTCGCGCAGGACGTGAGCTATGCTGGCGTGGCCAAAGCCTGCGGCGTCGAGGGCGTGCAGGTGTCATCGATGGACGAACTGACCGACGCTTTGGACCGCGCGGTCAAGGCGCAGATAGAAGAGGGCAAGACGACCTTCATCGAAGTGCTGCTGAACCAAGAGTTGGGCGAGCCCTTCCGGCGCGACGCGATGAAGAAACCCGTCTCTGTCGCTGGGATCAGCCGGGATGACATGCGCCCGCAACGGGTCTGAGCCATGGCGCTGGTGCTTGTCGTCAACGCGGGATCGTCGTCAATCAAGACGGCGGTCTTCGACGGTGAATTGAACGAGCGTCTGCGGATTGAGGCGCAGGGCATCGGCCAGACCGGCAAGCTTCGTCTGGGAGACGCTCCGCCGGTGCGCCTTGATCTGCCTGACCACCAGACCGCCTTCCGCGCCATTCTGGACGGGCTGCGACAAAAAGGGATTGCGGGCGCTGACCTGACGGCCGCCGCCCACCGCGTCGTGCATGGCGGCCCTAATCTGGCCGAGACAACGACAATCACGCCTGCCGTCCGAAGCGCCATCGCCGAGGCTCAACCGCTGGCCCCACTGCACAATCCGCACCACCTCGGCGCAATCGACGCGCTGTCAGCGCTCCTGCCCGACATGCCGCAGGTCGCCGCCTTTGATACTGGCTTTCACCGCAGCAACCCCGATGTCGCCCGCCGCTATGCTCTGCCCGACCGGGCAGAGACCGCCGCCCTGCGCCGCTATGGGTTTCACGGCATCAGCTATGAAAGCCTCGTGCAGAATTTCCCTCAGACCACGGGCGCAGACCTCCCCCACCGCCTGCTGGCGCTGCATTTGGGCAATGGCGCATCGCTCTGCGCGATCCTTGAGGGGCAATCGGTCGCCACCACCATGGGTTTCTCGCCGCTCGGCGGGCTGACCATGGGCACCCGCGCGGGCGAAATTGACGCGGGCGCGGTGCTGCATTTGGTGCGCGATCTGGGGCTGGAGGAGGCCCAAACACTGCTGCATCACGAAAGCGGATTGCTGGGTCTCTCGGGTGTCACCGCCGATATGCGGCAACTGGCTGAGACCGATACAACCGCCGCCCGCTTCGCCCGTGAGCATTTCTGCTACTGGATCACCCGGCAGGCGGGGTCGATGATCGCCGCCATGGGCGGGATCGACGGCATCGCCTTCACCGGGGGTATCGGCGAAAACGATTCCGAGGTGAGGGAAAAGGTTCTTGCAAACCTTAGCTGGGCGGGAAATATTCCCAATTGGATCATCCCCGCCGCCGAAGAGAAACATATCGCGCGCCAAGCGCTCGCCTTGCTGAAAGACCCAGCCCGCCCATGACGCATTCCCAGCCGCCGCTTGATCTGTCGCCCAAGGTCTCGGACGAGGTTCGCAAGACCACCTGCTACATGTGCGCCTGCCGCTGCGGCATCAACGTGCATATGAAAAAGGGCAAGGTCGCCTATATCGAAGGCAACCGCGACCACCCGGTGAACCAAGGCGTGCTCTGCGCCAAAGGCTCTGCGGGGATCATGCAACACAACTCTCCCGCACGGCTGCGCAACCCGATGAAACGTGTGGGCCCGCGCGGTTCCGGCGAATTTGAGAGCATCAGCTGGAAAGAGGCGCTGCAGATCGCCACCGACTGGCTGGAGCCGCTGCGCCGCGAAGCGCCGGAAAAGCTCGCGTTCTTCACCGGGCGCGACCAGTCGCAGAGCTTCACCTCGCTCTGGGCGCAATCCTTCGGCACGCCGAACTACGCGGCCCATGGCGGTTTCTGCTCGGTCAACATGGCCACCGCTGGCATCTACACGATGGGCGGTGCGTTTTGGGAGTTCGGCCAGCCCGATTGGGATCACACCAAGCTGTTCATGCTGTTCGGCGTGGCCGAGGACCATGACAGCAACCCAATCAAGATGGGTCTGGGCAAGCTGAAGAAACGCGGCGCGCGGGTCATCGGGGTGAACCCAATCCGCACCGGATACAATGCCATCGCCGATGATTGGGTCGGCATCACGCCCGGCACCGATGGGCTGTTTATCCTGTCGTTGATCCACTGTCTGATGAAGGCTGGGCGCATCGATCTGGATTACCTCGCCCGCTACACCGACGCCCCAGTGCTGCTGAACAGCGACCCCAAGTCGCCGGAGTATGGCCTGCAACTGCGCGATGAGGGCGGCAAGGCGCTGGTGGTCGACCGCAAGACGGGCAAGCTTACCCCCTTCGATCAGCCCGGCGTGCGCCCCGACCTTGCCGCCACCTACCGAACAGCGGGCATTACGCACCGCCCGGTCTTTCACCAGATGGCCGAGCAATACCTTGGTGAGGAATATACCCCCGAAGCCGTGGCCGAGCGCTGTGGCATCCCCGCCCCGCGCATCCGCGCCATTGCCGCCGAACTGGCCCGCGTCGCCTTTGACGAAGCCTTTGAGCTTGAGCACGAATGGACCGACTTCCGCGGCGAGCATCACAAGACGATGACAGGCCGCCCGGTCTCTTTCCACGCCATGCGCGGCATCTCGGCCCATGCCAATGGGTTTCAGACCTGCCGTGCGTTGCATGTGTTGCAGATCATCCTCGGCACCGTCGAAGTGCCAGGCGGTTTCCGTTTCAAACCGCCCTACCCCAAACCTGCCACGGCGCACCCCAAACCGCATTGCAAAGCCACCCCCGATGCGCCGCTGGATGGGCCGCACCTGGGCTTCGTGCATGGCCCGGATGACCTCGCGCTAAAGGCCGACGGCAGCCCGGCGCGGATCGACAAGGCGTTCACATGGGAAAATCCAATGTCGGCCCACGGGCTGATGCATATGGTGATCTCCAACGCCCATGCGGGCGATCCCTACAAGATCGACACGCTGTTCATGTATATGGCGAATATGTCGTGGAACTCGTCAATGAACCCCGGCGGGGTGATGGAGATGCTGACCGACACCGACGAGAATGGCGAATACGTCATCCCTCGGATCATCTACTCCGATGCCTATTCCTCGGAGATGGTGGCCTATGCGGACCTGATCCTGCCCGACACGACATACCTTGAACGGCACGACTGCATCTCACTGCTCGACCGCCCGATCAGCGAGGCCGACGCCGCTGCCGATGCGATCCGTTGGCCCGTGGTAGAGCCCAACCGCGACGTGCGCGGCTTTCAGTCAGCGCTCTGTGATCTGGGGGCGAAGCTCGGTCTGCCGGGTTTCGTGAACGAGGACGGCAGCCAGAAATACAAAGACTACGCCGATTACATCACCCGTCACGAACGCCGTCCGGGCATCGGCCCGTTGGCCGGGTTCCGGGGGAAGGACGGCAAGGATGTCGGACGGGGGGAGCCAAACCCCGAGCAGATTGACCGCTACATTGAGAACGGCGGCTTCTTCGTCAATCATATCCCGGAGGGGGCCAACTACTACAAGCCGTGGAACGCTGCCTATCAGGATTGGGCCGTCGGCATGGGCATCTATGACGCGCCGCAGCCCTACCTCTTTTCGCTCTACGTCGAGCCGCTGCGGCGGTTTCAACTGGCCGCCGAAGGTCATGGCAAACGCCAGCCCCCCGACCACCTGCGTGAACGGATCAAGCAAACCATGTCGCCCCTGCCGATCTGGTATGAAAGCGATCCGCAAGGCGCTGAGGGCTATGGCGTCCACGCGCTGACCCAACGACCGATGGCGATGTACCATTCGTGGGGCGGCCAAAACGCATGGCTGCGCCAGTTGCACGGGCACAATCCGCTCTACCTGCCCACCGCGATCATGCGCGCCAAGGGGCTGCAAGACGGCGACTGGGCGCGCGTGACCTCCCCGCACGGCGGGATCACGGTGCCGGTGATGGAGATGGCGGCCCTGAACCCCAAGACGGTCTGGACATGGAACGCCATCGGCAAGCGCAAGGGCGCATGGGCGCTGGACAAGGACGCGCCTGAGGCGACCAAAGGCTTCTTGCTGAACCACCTGATCCACGAGTTGTTGCCACCCAAGGGCGATGGGTTGCGGTGGGCCAATTCCGACCCGATCACCGGTCAGGCCGCGTGGTTCGACCTCAAGGTGCACATTGAGAGGACCGACGCCCCGGCAGAGTCGCAGCCAGAAATCCCGGCGCAGCGCTCTCCCGTCCCGCCCGCGCCGCAGGACATTGCGTGGAAGGTGGGCAAATGACCGCCTCCCTCTGCGCCGCACCGCACAAGACCCCTCAGGACACCCAGCCATGACCACGCTCCCACAACAGACTGACCGCAAACTCGGCCTGGTGATCGACCTTGATACCTGTGTCGGTTGTCATGCCTGCGTGATCTCCTGCAAAGGCTGGAACACCGAGAACTACGGCGCGCCGCTGTCAGACCAAGACGCCTATGGCGCGGACCCGTCGGGCACCTTTCTTAACCGCGTGCATAGCTATGAGGTGCAGCCCGAGGCGGGTGCCGCGCAGCTCGTGCATTTCCCGAAATCCTGCCTACACTGCGACGACGCGCCCTGCGTTACCGTCTGCCCCACGGGAGCGAGCTACAAGCGCGTCGAAGACGGGATCGTTCTGGTCAATGAAAGCGACTGCATTGGCTGCGGTCTCTGCGCCTGGGCCTGCCCCTACGGCGCGCGTGAGATGGACGTGGCCGCAGGTGTGATGAAGAAATGCACCCTCTGCGTCGACCGTATCTATAACGAAAACCTGCCCGAAGAAGACCGCCAGCCTGCTTGCGTGCGCACCTGCCCCGCTGGCGCGCGGCACTTTGGCGATCTTGGCGATCCCGAAAGCGCGGTAAGCCAATTGGTGGCCGAGCGCGGCGGTGTGGACCTCATGCCCGAGCAAGGCACCAAACCTGTCAATAAATACCTGCCGCCCCGCCCGCGCGACCAGTTGCAAGGCGCAGAGGACAGCGGCGAGATTGACATATTGGCGCCCTTCCTTGCCCCCATCGACAGCGGCCCCAAAGGCTTCCTCGGCTGGCTTGACCGCACTCTGGAGAAGCTCTGATGCATCCGGCACCTTCTGTTATCCTGTTCAGCAGCCTGTCGGGGCTCGGTTTTGGCCTGCTTGCATGGCTCGGCATCGGCCTACCTACCGTAACCGGCTGGGTGGCCTTCGTTTTCTTCGCGCTGGCGTACCTTTTGGCCGTGGGCGGGCTGATCGCATCGACATTCCACTTGGGCCATCCGGAACGCGCGCTCAAGGCGTTTACCCAGTGGCGCAGCAGTTGGCTCAGCCGGGAGGCTTGGGCCTCGGTCGCGGCCCTGCTGACCATGGCAGCCTATGGCGCGGGGCTGGTGTTTTACGACACGCGGCTCTGGCCGCTAGGGCTGCTTGGCGCAGCACTGTCATTGCTGACGGTGCTGACCACGGCGATGATCTATACCCAGATGAAGACCGTGCCGCGCTGGCACAGTGTCATGACGCCGTTGAACTTCTTGTCGCTCAGCATTGCAGGAGGCGCGGTGCTGGCCGGGCAAGTGACGGCGGCTATGGTGCTTCTGGTACTGGCCGGGGCGGTGCAGATCGTCACATGGTGGCGCGGGGATCAGGCGCTGGCGGCCTCGGGCACCGATATCGCGACGGCGACGCGGCTCGGCAATATCGGCAGCGTCCGCGCCTTTGAGCCGCCGCATACTGGCAGCAACTATCTGCTGCGAGAGTTCGTTTATCAGATCGGGCGCAAACACGCGCTGAAGCTGCGGGTGATCGCGATCACGCTGATGGTGCTGCTGCCACTGTTGCTCTTGCTCTCGCCCGTGTTCCACCACCTTGCCGCTGCCCTCGCGGTGCTCAGCCACGCGGCGGGGGTGCTGACCTCCCGCTGGCTGTTCTTCGCGCAGGCGGAGCATGTGGTCGGGATTTACTACGGCAAACGCTGAACGCAAAAGAGGGGGTGTCTCCACCCCCTCTTGCATTCCAATTCACAGCTTAAAAAGCAGTCTTAGTTCATCAAACCCGCGTGGCGCAAACCCGCATCGACCAGTTCTTTGGTCGGGTCCGTCAATTCCGTCAGCGGCAAGCGCACCTCGTCCGAGCAGAGGTCCAACCGCGACATGGCGTATTTCACACCCACCAGCCCCGGCTCGGTAAAGATCGCTTTGTGCAGCGGCATCAAACGGTCCTGAAGCTCCAACGCCTTGGCGTAATCGCCCTCTAGGCAGGCCGCCTGCATCTGCGCGGAAAGACGCGGTGCGACGTTGGCGGTGACCGAGATACAGCCAACACCGCCTTGGGCGTTGAACCCATGCGCTGTCGCGTCTTCGCCGGAAAGTTGGATGAAATCTTTACCACATGTGATTCGCTGGTCGCTGACCCGAGCGAGATCACCAGTCGCGTCTTTCACGCCGACGATCCGCGGCAGTTGGGCCAATTCGCCCATTGTTTCGGGCGTCATATCCACGACCGAACGGCCGGGGATGTTGTAGATGATGATCGGCAGGTCGCAGCAATCATGCACAGCAGTGAAATGGGCGATCAACCCGCGTTGGGTCGGCTTGTTGTAGTAGGGCGTGACCAACAGCAGCGCGTCTGCGCCGACTTTCTCGGCGTGGCGGGCAAGGCGAATGCTCTCGACCGTGTTGTTGGACCCGGCCCCGGCAATAACCGGAATGCGGCCCGCGACAGCTTTGACGACTTCATCAACGACGGTTTCATGCTCGGCATGGCTCAGCGTCGGGGATTCGCCGGTGGTGCCGACGGGGACAAGCCCGCTCGACCCTTCGCCGATATGCCATTCGATAAGTTTTTTCAGCGTATCCAGATCCAGCGCGCCGTTGCGAAACGGCGTGACGAGGGCAGGCAGAGAGCCTTTGAACATGTGCACGCTCCTTGTTGTGCTGGCCGGGATAAACCGGACTGGATGAGGGCTTTCGCTAACGCAAAGGTTTGATAAACGTTGCCGTAGCCATATGTTGCAAGGCTCTAGCCCCGGAGACGTAGGAAATGCAAGCGATGACGCGCCTGATGGCGATTCTCATAAGTGTTTTTGTCCTGACCGTGCCTGCCGAAGCGCAGCGCCCGCGCCCTTTAGGGTGGGCGATGGATGCCATGCGCACAGGCAATTGGGACTCTGCCGCGATACTTGCTGCCCGCGATGGGCAGGTTGCCGCCGATGTAATTGAATGGCACCGGCTGCGCGCCGGGCGGGGCACCTATGCCGAAGCGCGCGATTTTCTCGCCCGTAGGCCTGATTGGCCGGGCGAAGAGTACCTGCGCAAACAAACCGAAGAGGCCGTGATCGAGCAGCCCGCCAGCGACATACTGGCGTTCTTTTCGGCCATGGCACCACAGACCCCGCGCGGGGTGCTCGCCCATGCCAAGGCCCTGATCGACAGCGGCCAGCGCGGTGAAGCCGAGGCAAATCTGGTTCTGGCATGGCGCACGATGCCGATGAATGCCACCAGTCAGGCGCTGTTTATTGACGCCCATGGCAGCCTTCTGGCCCCGCATCATGCGGCGCGGCTCGAAGAGATGCTTTGGCAGCGCGAGCATTCCGAAGCGCGGCAGATGTTCGATTTGGTCTCAAGCGCCGACAAGGCACTGGCCGAGACCCGGATCGCCCTGCAAAAGCTTGAAAGTGATGTGAACACCAAGATCGACGCCCTGCCCGCGGTTAAGGCAGATGCGCCGGGGCTGGCGCATGACCGCTTTGAATGGCGCATCCGCAAAGGCTTCCGTGACGAGGCTAAAGACCTTCTGCTGCAGCGTTCCACCTCAGCTGCGGCTTTGGGTCAGCCCCAAGCGTGGTCCAACCGCCGCCGTGCCATGGCGCGCGATGAAATGCGCAACGGCGATCCGCAGATCGCCTATAAAATCGCGTCGCAGCATTTTCTGACCAGCGGGTCGGATTTTGCCGACCTCGAATGGCTTTCGGGCTATCTCGCCCTGCGGTTCTTGAAGGATCCGGTAACCGCCCTGGGCCATTTCCAAAAGCACGATGGCGCGGTGGAATCCCCCATCAGCCAAGGCCGCGCCGGATATTGGCAGGGCCGCGCGCTTGAGGCGATGGGCGATGCCGAAGGGGCGGCCAAAGCCTATGCGATGGGGGCGAAATTCCAGACCTCATTCTATGGCCTGCTGGCTGCTGAGCGGGGCGGCATACCGTTCGACGAAAAGCTGAAGGGCACCCCGCCCGCCCAAGACTGGCGGACCTCGCCGCTGGCGCGCGCACCTTTGTTCGAAGCGGGGCTGCTGTTGCAGGCCTCTGGCGAGCTGTCCACGGCTGAGCGTTTCTGGACCCATTTGACCGAACAACTCGTGCCCGATGACGTCGCCCTGTTGGGCCAAGCCGCCATCGACGTGGGCCGGCCGCATCTCGCCGTGATGATCGGCAAACGCGCGGCGCAGCGCGGGCTGGAAGTGCCTGCGCCCTATTACCCGCTGCACGCCCTTGCCGAGAGAGACCTGCCGATGGCGACCGAGATGACCCTCGCGATCGCCCGCCGCGAAAGCGAGTTTGATCCGGACGTGCAAAGCGGCGTTGGCGCGCGGGGGTTGATGCAGATCATGCCCGCCACGGCCAAAGACGTGGCGCGCGATCTGGGCATCTCAAGCCAGCATACGACAGATCGGCTGACCGCCGACCCGGTATACAATGCACGGCTGGGGGCCACCTACCTGTCGCAGATGGCGGGGCAGTTTGATGGCAATGTCGCGATGATGTCAGCCGCTTATAACGCCGGGCCAAGCCGTCCGCGCCGCTGGATGTCGACCTATGGCGACCCGCGCAAAGGCGAGATCGACATCGTCGATTGGATCGAAATGATCCCGTTCCGCGAAACCCAGAACTACGTCATGCGCGTAACCGAAAGCCTGCCCGTCTACCGCGCGCGTCTGGGGAAAGACCCGTTGCCGATCCCCTTTAGCGAGGAATTAACCGGGTCGACGCTGAAGGCGTTCGCGCCATAGGGTAAAAAGCCCCGCAGCCACAATCATGCCTGCGCCCAGCACAACGCTTGGGCGCAGCACTTCGTTAAAGACCGACAGGCCAATGATCACCGTGAAGATCAGCTGGGTATAGGCAAAGGGTTGCACGGCGCTGGCTTCGGCAACCTCATAACACCGGATCAGCAGCCAATGGCCCGTCACCCCGGTGATGCAAAGCGTGCCCATCAGCAGCCAGTTGCTCGGCGTCATCGGCTCCCAAAACCAGACGCCCACGGCGGTCATCACCACCGCGCCGGTCACCCCGGTCCAAAAGAAGCTCGTCGCCGTGTTATCGCGCCGCGCGACGTAGCGTGTCAGCAACCCGTAGACGGCAAACATTGCCGCCCCCGCCAGCGGAATCGCGGCGGCAGGGTCCACAACCCGAAGCCCCGGTTGCAGGATCACAAGCACACCGATGAAGCCCACACCAATCGCCGCCCAACGCCGCCAGCCGACCTTTTCGCCCAAGATCGGCCCCGACAGCGCTGCCACCAGCAGCGGATAGCAGGTAAAGACGGCATGGCTTTCGACCAGCCCAAGGATCGTGAAGCCAAGCACCATTGTGCAAATTTGCGCCGACAACAGCACGCCGCGCAGGATTTGCACCGCAGGCTGGGTGGTGGCGGCGGCCTTTCGGATGCCCCCCGCTTTGCGCAGCGCCAGCGCGATAACGAAAGCGGCGAAAAACCAATAGCGGATCATCACCACCATCAGCACGTTGTAATTTTCAGCCAAATGACGCGACAGCCCGTCTTGAACGGCAAAGACCATCGTCGTGGCGACCATCAGCATAATGCCAAGCGGGATGTTGTTGGACTGGCTCATAGTGGCATTTGCGCCCGGGTCATGTGGCGCTTGCGGCCATAACCGGGGATGCGGGTGACCTCGAAACCGCCAGCGCTGAGCGCGCGGCGGACGAAGCCAGCGGCGGTATAGGTCGCGGCGGTGCCACCGGGCGCGGTGTGGCGGGCAACCTCGGCCATCAGATCATCGCCCCACAGTTCGGGGTTCTTGGCCGGGGAAAATCCGTCAAGAAACCACGCATCTGCCCGCCCCTGCCATGTGGAAAGGGTCTCTCGCGCATCGCCGATGATGATCTCTGCCCGCAAACCCGGCAATTCAAACACGCCGCCCGTCCCATTCCACGCCGCTGTCAGCGCATCGCGCCGCCCGTCGAGCGCGGGGAAGGCCGCATGGGCCTGTGCCATATCTTCGGGGCGCATCGGGTAGGCTTCGAAACTGGTGAAATGCAGGGGCCCCTCATGGCCCGCCTGCATCCAAGCATCCCATGCCAACAGCAGGTTCAGCCCGGTGCCAAAGCCCAATTCTGCAATATGAAAACCGGGGCGAAACCGCTCAGGCAGATCATTGCCCGCCAGAAAGACATAGGCCGTCTCTGCCGCGCCGTCTTCAAGGCTGAAGTAGGGGTCATCAAACTGGGTCGAGACCGGCACGTGGCCCTCTCGCCAGCTGATCTGGGCATTCTGGTCTGGCACGGTACGTCCTGCTAGAGGGGGAGTGAAGTCGCGCAGACACTGCGCAAGCTGGCGGGGAATGGCAATGGTGGATGTAACCGTAAGAGGAGCCGGGATTTTCGGCCTTTCAGTGGCTTGGGCCTGCGTATTGCGCGGTGCATCGGTGCGAGTGGTAGACCCTGCCGGGCCAGCAGCAGGCGCGTCGGGCGGGATCGTCGGCGCACTTGCCCCGCATGTGCCAGAGAATTGGAACGCCAAGAAAGCGTTTCAGCTCGAAAGCCTGCTCAGCGCTGAAGCGTTTTGGGACGAGGTTGCGGCCACAGGTGGCGGTGCGCCGGGGTATATCCGCAGCGGGCGTCTGCAGCCTGTCGCGGATGAAGCGGCGCTGGCCCTCGCCCGACAGCGGGAAGCCACGGCGGCGGCGCTTTGGCAAGGCCGCGCGCGGTGGGAGGTTATCCGCGCCGAGGATAGCGATTGGGCCCCCGCAAGCCCCACCGGCTGGCTGATCCGCGACACGCTGAGTGCACTCGTCCACCCGCGCCACGGCTGCAACGCACTGGTCGCAGCACTGGCGGCGAAGGGCGTCGAGATTACCAGCGAAGCCCCGGATCAAGGCAAAGTCCTTTGGGCCACGGGCGTGGCTGGGCTGGAGGCGCTCAACACAGGTCACCCACGTCTGGTCGGCGCAGGCATCAAGGGGCAAGCCGCGCTGTTGCAACTAGACCAAGGCGGCGGGGCGCAACTCTTTGCTGATGGGGTCCATGTCATCCCGCATCTGGACGGCACGGTGGCCGTAGGCGGCACAACCGAGCGAGACTATGACAGCCCCGACAGCACCGATGCGCAGTTAGATGCGGTAATCGCCAAGGCCCGCGCGGCTGTGCCTGCCTTGCAGGACGCGCCGGTGATCGAACGCTGGGCCGGGCTGCGCCCCCGCAGCCGCAGCCGTGCGCCGATGCTGGGCGCATGGCCGGGCAATCCGGTGCATTATATCGCGAATGGTGGCTTTAAAATCGGTTTCGGCATGGCACCCAAAGTGGCACAGGTGATGGCCGATCTGCTTCTCGAAGGGCACGACACGATCCCCGAAGGGTTCCGGGTCAGCGACAACTTCTAAGCGCAACGAAAAACCCCGGCCACTGGCCGGGGTTCACTGTCATTTCCAAAGCGCCGTAGCTTAGCGCGCGTTGGGCAGGATCACGATCTCGACCCGACGGTTCTGCGACTTACCTGCAGCACTCAGGTTGCTCGCCACCGGCTGGCTCTCGCCGCGACCGAATGTCTGCAAACGCTGCTGCGGTACGCCGTTGGACAGCAGGATGTTACCCACGGCCTGCGCCCGGCGCTCGGAAAGCTGCTGGTTATACGCCGCTTCGCCATCGCTGTCGGTGTGGCCAACAACCTGCAGAGTGGAGTTCTGGTAGATGTTCACGTTCTGCGCCAATGCGGCCAGATCGTCACGCAGACCAGGGGCAACGCTTGTGCTGTCTGTCGCGAACAGGATGTCCTGCGGCAGGGTCACGATCAGACGGTCGCCCGTGTTTGTGATCACCACACGGCTGTCCATCGCGGCACGCAGTTCGGCCTCTTGTTTGTCGAGTGAGTAACCAACGCCCGCGCCAATCGCGCCACCGACCAATGCGCCTTTTACGGCCGCTTCGGTACGGTTGCCATCGCCTTTTGACAGCGCACCAGCAAGGGCCCCGACGCCCGCACCGATCAAAGCGCCGTTCTTAGTACGCTGGTTGGGGTCACCATTGCCGGGCTGCAGTGGCTGCGTACACGCACCCAGTGTCATCGCGCCGGCCAAAGCGGCGGCCAAAGTCATCTTCGAAGAAATCATGTCTACTGCCTTCATGTTTGCGGGCCCCGTTCGGGCGGGGCATCTGAACGTGAACGCTATATAGTCGCTCAAGGTTCCCGCGAACATTACATATAACGGCTGTTCGGCAGAAACCCGCCCAGATTAGCTGATCTACGCCTCTGCCCGCGCGGCTTCGAACGCCAACATAGCGCGCTTCACCGGCAGCCCCCAATGGTAGCCGCCCAAGCCGCCGCTCTTGCGTAACGCGCGGTGACAAGGGATGAGCCAACTCACCGGGTTGCGCCCAACGGCGGTGCCCACGGCGCGGACCGCGCGGGGGCTGCCGACCGTCTCGGCGATTTCGGAATAGGTGGTAACCTGCCCCGAGGGGATGCTCAGCAACGCCTCCCAGACCTTGATCTGAAACGGAGCGCCAATGAGATAAAGGGGTGCCTTAGCATCTGCGTCTTTTTGCATTCCGAACGCAGTGTCTACCCAGGGACGCAGCCGCACAGGCGCCTCGACAAAATCTGCCAAGGGCCAGCGGCTGCAAAGATCAGCCATCGCCGCGTCCTCTCCTACTTCGGATGACAACGCCAACCCACAGATGCCTTTGTCGGTGCCCATCACCAGCGTCGGGCCAAAGGGGCTGTCGAACCACCCCCAATAGATCGTGAGCCCTGCGCCCTTGCGGGCAAACTCACCGGGGCTCATCGCCTCCCAGCGCAGGAAGAGGTCATGCAAACGTCCGCTGCCTGACAGACCCAACTCATGCGCCGCCGCCAGCGTCGTGAAATGATCGCGCAGCATCAGCTTGGCTTGATCCAGCATCAAATACTGCTGGTAGCGCTTGGGCGAGACGCCCACCCAGCGCGAAAACAGTCGTTGGAAATGCGCCGCAGACATGCCCATCTCGCCCGCGATCCAATCCAGTTGCTTTGGGTCTTCGGCCTCATCAATCAGGGCGATGGCACGGCGCATCACTTGATAGTGGTAACCCTGATCTTCGGGTGCGGGGGATATGTCTGTGATCTGTGTCATGGCTTGAAGATACGCGCACCCCTGCCCCCGCGCGACCCGTTTCTTGCGCCAACGTAAAGCAAGCCCCGCCCCTGCTTGCCCTGCCGCGTCATTCATCGCATACCCACGCCCATGGCCAGCCAACTAGATTACCATACCATCCGTGAGATTTTCGCACGCTTCCAGCAGGCCGAGCCTGAGCCCAAGGGCGAGCTGGAGCATGTGAACGTCTATACACTGGTCGTCGCCGTGGCGCTGAGCGCGCAATCGACCGACGCAGGTGTGAATAAGGCTACACGCGAGTTGTTCCAAATCGCCGACACCCCGCAAAAGATGCTCGAACTGGGGGTCGACGGGGTAATTGACCACATCAAGACCATCGGCCTGTATCGCCAGAAGGCAAAGAACGTCATCAAGCTGAGCCAAATCCTTGTCGATGAGTATGGCGGCGAAGTACCCAATTCCCGCGCGGCGTTGCAATCGCTGCCGGGGGTGGGCCGCAAGACGGCGAATGTCGTACTCAACATGTGGTGGGAACAGCCCGCGCAGGCCGTCGACACGCATATCTTTCGCGTCGGCAACCGCACCGGCATCGCACCGGGCAAGACGGTGGATGCGGTGGAACGCGCCGTTGAGGACAACATCCCCGCTGATTTTCAGCGCCATGCCCATCACTGGCTGATCCTGCATGGCCGCTATCATTGCAAGGCACGCAAACCGCTGTGCCGCACCTGTATCATCCGAGACCTGTGCCAATACGAGGACAAAACAGAATGACCCAATACGAAGTGGTTGGCATCGGCAACGCCGTCGTCGACGTGATCTCCCATGCTGATGACGCATTCCTTACCGGCAACGGTATCGAAAAAGGCATCATGCAGTTGATTGAACGTGACCGCGCCGAAGACCTTTATGCCGCGATGCAGGACCGTTTGCAGACCCCCGGCGGATCGGTCGCCAATACTGTCGCGGGCGCGGGCGCGCTGGGGCTGAAGACTGCATTCATTGGCCGGGTACGTGATGATGAGTTGGGCCAGTTCTATGCCAAAGCGATGACCGACATCGGCATCGATTTCGTGAATGCCCCAGTAGCCGAGGGTGAGAACCCGACCTCGCGCTGCATGATCTTTGTCACGCCGGATGGAGAGCGCTCGCTGAATACCTATCTTGGCATCTCCACCGGGCTCACCTCAGACGATGTGCCGCAGTCGGTGACCTCAAAGGCCAAGCTGATGTTCCTCGAAGGATATCTCTTTGACCATGACGCCGGCAAAACTGCCTTCCGCGAAGCCGCGCGCGCGGCCTCTGCTGGCGGCGGCATGGCGGGCATCGCTATTTCCGATCCCTTCTGCGTCGAACGCCACCGGGACGACTTCCTTGATCTGATCGAAAATGATCTGGGCTATGTCATCGGCAATGAAGCCGAAATCCGCGCCCTGTGGGAAACAGACGATACCGAAGTGGCATTGGCAAAGACCGCCGATATTTGTCCGCTGGTGGTCTGCACCCGCTCAGGCGACGGGGTGACGCTGATCCGCGGCGAAGAGCGTGTCGATGTGCCGGTTGAGAAAGTCGTGCCAGTGGATGCCACCGGCGCAGGCGATCAGTTTGCGGCAGGGTTCCTCTATGGCCTAGCCACGGGCCGCGATCTGGAAACCTGTGGGCGCATGGGCAACATCTGCGCGGGCGAAGTCATCCGGCATATCGGCCCCCGCCCCCAGACAGACATCATGGCCCTGTTCAAAGCCGAAGGCTTAGTCTGATGATCGAAAGCGGCTTTCACGATGTCGCCCCCGGCAAACTGGCCGTGGTGGTGACGCATCTTGAGATGCACGCCAAACCCGCCCTTAGCGAAGTGCCCTTGCCCGAAGGTGTTACCTTTCGGCAGGTCACCCCGTCGCCCGACTGGTTCCGCGATATCTTTCGCCGGGTGGGGACAGATTGGCTGTGGTACGGGCGACTAAAGCTAGATGACGCGGCCCTCACCGCGCTCTTGCAAGACCCTGCGCGGGACTTCTACACGCTGATGCGCGATGGTAAGGACGAGGCTTTGCTGGAGCTAAACTTCCAGAAAGACGGCACCTGCGAATTGGCCTATTTCGGGCTGACTTCTGCGCTGATCGGCAGTGGGTCGGGGCGATACTTGATGAACCAAGCGATTACGCTGGCATGGGAAAAGCCGATCACCCGGCTGCATTTGCACACCTGCACCAATGACAGCCCGCAGGCGCTTGGCTTCTACGTGCGCTCGGGGTTCACCCCCTTTCGCCGTCAGGTCGAGGTTGACGATGATCCCCGCCTGACCGGCCTGTTGCCGCGCAATGCCGCGCCGCAGGTTCCTTTGATAGAGGACTAAGCCGCTGCCGCCGGATCAGCGAACCGGCGTGCAGTCCGCCCCTTGGAAACACGCGATCACCTTGTCGACCATTGCGGGCTTGGGCGATCCAAAGAGGTCGCCGCCGCAAGGGTTGCTCTCAAGCATATAGGCGCCATCGGCACCGCGTTCGAGAAAGGCCAGAACGTCGCCTTCCTCGGCAGAGCCGCACCATGGGCCGTAGCACAGAACGTTCAGCATCAACGGCTGTTCAAAGGGCACGTCAAAGCCCCCTTCTGACAACGCCTTGCCGCTGATTTTGGCCGAGATCGGTGTCTCTTCAGGCGGGTTGATCGCGACGGTGCCGCCTTTTGGCAAGACGCTGGCATCAAAGGTCAGACGCCCCTGCACCACGACGTAGCTCTCTTCGGCCTTGGCCGCGCGTTGATATGTTGCCTCAACCGAATGAGGCAGACAACTAAGCGCAAGTGCGGGCAGCGGGGCCATGGTGGCGAGAGCGCAGGCAATGGTCCGTATCATAACTTCTCCTCAAACTCTTCAAGAACCGCCGCATAGACCGCGCGTTTGAACGGTACGATGTTCGCGACCAGCTGATCTGCGGGCATCCAGCACCATTCCGAGAACTCAGGCTCAGCGGTGGCGATATTCACCTGAGCGTCCTGCCCAAGAAAACGCATCAGGAACCATTTCTGTTCCTGCCCCCGATACCGCCCCTTCCAGATATTGGGCACCAGTTCATGCGGCAGGTCGTAGGGCAGCCAACTTGAGGTCTCGGCCTCGACCTCTACCAGATCGCGGGGGATGCCGGTCTCTTCCTCCAACTCGCGCAGGGCCGCATCACGCGCGGCCTCTCCCTTATCCACCCCGCCTTGGGGCATCTGCCACGCATCCTGATCCCGGTCGCGCCGCTGGCCGACAAAGACTTCGCCATCGGCATTCACCAACATCACGCCGACACAAGGGCGGTAGGGCAGTTTGGCAATCTCTTCGGGGGTCATGGTAGCAAGTCTCCTGAATGGCGTTCCCGCGGGAGGTAGCACGATCATGGCAAGGCTCAAAGCGGTCACATCGCCGCTCTGACGTTTCGGCAGCGGCATCGTTGACGCGGCGTTTCGCGTGACTTGCCCTGCCGTTTCCGATGGTGTCACAGTGACCCAGCCCACCCAGAAAGGTAAAGCCATGTCCGATTTCCCCCACCTGCTTGCCCCGCTTGATCTTGGTTTCACCACGCTGAAAAACCGGCTGCTGATGGGGTCGATGCACACCGGGCTGGAAGAGACACAGGACTGGAACCGCGTGGCAGAGTTCTACGCCACCCGCGCACGGGGCGATGTGGGGCTGATGGTGACGGGCGGCATTGGGCCGAACCCCGAAGGCTCCGTCGCCCATGGCGCGGCAATGATGGTCAGCCAAAAGGACGTGGACAACCACAGCATCATCACGCAGCGCGTGCATGAGGCGGGTGGCAAGATTGCGATGCAAATCCTGCACGCGGGCCGCTATGCCTTCTCACCTGATTGCGTGGCCCCAAGCGCGATAAAATCCCCGATTTCGATGTTCGCGCCCAAGGAACTGGACGAAGACGGCATCGAAAAGCAGATCGCCGACATCGCCGCCTGTGCCCTGCGCGCCCGTGAGGCAGGCTATGACGGGGTCGAGATCATGGGGTCAGAGGGGTATTTCCTGAACCAGTTCCTCGTCACCCACACCAACAAGCGCACCGACCGCTGGGGCGGATCATATGAAAACCGCATGCGCCTGCCGATCGAAGTGGTGCGCCGCGTTCGCGAAACCGTGGGCGAAGATTTCATCCTGATCTACCGTTTGTCGATGATTGACCTGATCCCCAACGGCTCGACCTTTGAGGAGGTCGTTCAACTGGCGCAGGAAATTGAAAAAGCGGGTGCCACGATTATCAACACCGGCATCGGCTGGCATGAGGCGCGCATCCCGACGATTGCCACCTCTGTTCCCCGCGCGGCCTTTGCTTGGGTAACGAAAAAGCTGATGGGTAAGGTCGGCATTCCGCTGATCACCTCGAACCGCATCAACACGCCTGAGGTGGCCGAAGAGGTGTTGGCGACAGGCTGCGCCGATATGGTGTCCCTCGCCCGCCCGATGTTGGCAGACGCCGATTTCCTTGCCAAGGCCAAGGCGGGCAAGGCCGACCAGATCGCGCCCTGCATTGCCTGCAATCAAGCCTGTCTGGATCACACCTTTGGCGGCAAAATCTCTACCTGCCTCGTGAACCCGCGTGCTTGCTATGAAACGGAACTGCGGATCGAACCGGTGGCGGCGGCGAAAACCGTCGCAGTCGTCGGCGCGGGACCAGCAGGCCTGTCCGCCGCAATCACAGCCGCAGAGCGCGGCCATAAGGTAACCCTGATGGACCGCGCCTCTGAGATCGGCGGACAGCTTAACCTCGCCAAACAAGTCGCGGGCAAAGAAGAATTCTGGGGCTTGGTCGATTGGTATCGCACCATGCTGGCGACACATGGCGTGACCGTGCAGCTGGAAACCGAAGCCACCGCCGATGCGCTGAGCGGCTTTGATGAGGTTATCATCGCCACGGGCGTTGTGCCGCGCGACCCGCAGATTCCTGGTCAAGACGGCAGCAATGTCGTCAGCTACATTGACGTGCTAAACGGCACCGCCAAAGTCGGCCATCGTGTCGCTGTGATCGGCGCGGGCGGTATTGGTTTTGATGTCTCCGAACACCTTGTCCACGACGGCGAAAGCAGCACGCTGAACCTGCCTGAGTGGATGCGCGAATGGGGTGTGACCGATCCCGGCGAACACCGCAGCGGCCTTGCGCCCGAAGGCCCGCAACCGCCCGCCCCTGCGCGCCAGATCACCATGCTGCAGCGCAAGACCAGCAAGCCCGGCAAAGGCTTGGGCAAAACGACAGGCTGGATCCACCGCGCTTCGCTTACCATGCGCAATGTGCAGATGATCGCCGGGGTGAACTACGAAAAGATCGACGATTCCGGGCTGCACATCTCCTTTGGCGAGGCACGAGAGAAACCGACGCTGATCGAAGCAGACACCATCGTGCTCTGCGCCGGGCAACTCTCTGACCGCAGTCTTGCCGACACGCTGGAAGCGCGCGGTGTCACTTGCCACGTCATCGGCGGCGCGGATGTGGCGGCAGAGTTGGACGCGAAACGCGCGATCAACCAAGGCACGCGATTGGCTGCCGCGCTTTGACCCCCTGTTGCGCGCGCCCTTGCACCCGGCGCGCGCAATCCGCTAAATCGCCGGACTGCTTTGACCTTCCCATAGGTGACTATGCCCATCTGCGTCTTCGACATATATAACGACGGCACCGCGCAGGTGCCCGAAGACGACGGCCTGACCGGGCCGGGGCGTTACCGTTGGTGGCATTATGACCTGTCCGACCCGGCGCTGGAGCCGTGGGTTGCCACACATCTGCCCGCGATCCCCGCGGGCGCGTTGCTGCAACCTGAGACCCGCCCGCGCTGCGATGAGTATGAAGACGGGCTGATCCTGAACCTGCGCGGCATTAACCTGAACGAAGGACAGCAGGCCGATCAAATGGTCTCGATCCGCATGTGGGTGACGGATGCTGTGGTCATCACCGTACGGATGCGCCGGGTCTTTGCCATTGATGAGCTACGCACACTGGCCACCCAGAACAATGCCCCGCGCCAGCCCTCGGCCTTTCTTGAGGCGCTGGTCTCAAGACTGACCGCGCGGGTCCAGACAGAGGTTGCCCGGCTTGCCGATCGTACCGCATTCTATGAGACCGACCTCGAAGACCTCAGCACCCTACCGCCCAAGGACCTGCCCGTCACCCGCCGCAGCACGATCAAACTAGAACGCTACCTCGCGCCGCAGCGCAGCGCGCTTGAGCGGCTGGCGGAACTGGATTTGCCCCTCGTGCCAGAGGTTGATTCGATGAAGCTGCGAGAGTTGGCCAACCGCACCGCCATCGTGGTGGAGGAGCTTGACGCGCTGCAAGAACGCATCGTCACCGTACAGGACGAACACGATAATCAGGTCGCCCAACGCCAAGCGCGGCACGGTTATGTCCTGTCCATCGCAGCGGCGGTCTTTCTGCCGTTGGGGTTTCTCACCGGGCTTTTTGGTGTGAACGTTGGCGGGATGCCGGGCGTGGATGACCCGCGCGCCTTTGCCATCCTTTGTCTCGCTATGGTGGGGCTCGCCGCGATCATGCTGGCGATCTTAAAGTGGCTCCGCTGGCTATAGTCCCCTCGGAAACAGACTGTTCCGCCGTTTCCATGCCATGAACGATCCCTGCAAAGACCATGAGACTGTCTTGCCTCTGCCCCGTTCCTGCCCGAATTGCCGCCCATATCTGATCCCAACAAGATTAATGCGAAGGGACAGGCAATGGACCGCCTTACGGAAATGGAAGCGTTTGCCACAGTAGTAGATCAGGGCGGTTTTACCGATGCCGCTAAGAAGATGGGGATCTCGAAATCCGCTGTCTCGAAACATGTGTCGTCACTCGAAGCCCGCCTCGGCGCGCGTTTGTTGAACCGCACCACCCGGCGCGTATCGCCCACGGAGATCGGCCTTGCCTACTACGACCGTGCCCGCCGGGTCTTGAATGATGCAGGCGAAGCCGATGCGCTGGTAACGTCGATGCAATCTGCGCCCTCGGGACTGTTGCGCATCTCGGTGGCGACGGATTTTGGTGTGAATCATCTGTCCCCTGCGCTGTCGGAGTTCCTTTCGGATTTCCCCGACATCACGGTGAACATGGTTCTTAACAACCGCTATGTTGAACTGATCTCAGAAGGTTTCGACATGGCCGTGCGCATCGGAGAGTTGGAAGACAGCACCCTGCGCGCCCGCAAGTTGACCGAGACCACCAAGCGGATGATCGCCAGCCCCAAGTATTTCGAACAATACGGACGGCCGGAAAAGATCGACGATCTGAACAATCACAAGCTGCTGCATTACTCGAACCAATCGTCGGGCAATGTCTGGAAACTGACCGCCCCCTCGGGTGAGAAGCGCCAAGTGCGCACCGCCGGTTGGTTGTCGGTCAATGACGGGCAAAGCCTGCTCAATGCCGCCATCTCGGGGCTGGGCATCGCTTACCTTCCCAGCTTTCTCTATGCCGATGCGATGGAAAAAGGCTTGGTCGAAGACGCGATCCCCGAACTGCCGCTGGAGACCCAAGGCATCTATGCCGTCTACCCGCCGGGGCGCTTCACCCAGCCCAAGGTCCGCGCCTTCATCGACTTTTTGGTGCATGAGTTTGCCGAGAAGGGTCCGACCGTCTGGTAAGCGGCACAACAAAACACACCGAACAAGCGGCCCCCACACGAGGGCCGCTTTTCTATTCCGCAGCAGCGCGCTATCTGTCCCGCTATGACCAATATGCGTGACACCTACGCCCAGCTTGTTGCCGAGGGCAAACTGCAATCCGATCCGGCCCAAGAGGCGGTGATGGAGGAGTTTGACCGCATCCGCGATGCGCTCGCCAAACCCGTCAAGAAGGGCCTGTTTCGAAAAGCGCCCGAGCCACCCAAGGGGCTGTACCTCTGGGGTGGCGTTGGGCGCGGCAAATCGATGCTGATGGATATGTTCGTGGCGCATCTGCCTGATATCCCGGCGCGGCGGGTACATTTTCACGCTTTTATGCAAGAAATTCACAACGCCATGCACGAAGTCCGCAAGACCGGCGTGGACGATGCCATTGCCCCGGTGGCCCGCGATGTGGCCGACGACGTACGCCTGCTGGCCTTCGACGAAATGCAGATCACCGACATCACTGACGCGATGATCGTGGGCCGCCTGTTTGAGGCGCTCTTCGCTGCTGGCGTCGTGGTCGTGACCACATCGAACCGCCTGCCTGATGACTTGTATAAAAACGGCATCAACCGCGAAGTCTTTGTACCCTTCATTGAGCAGATCAAAGAGCGGATGGTCGTGCATGAATTGGTCAGCCCGACTGACTACCGCCAAGACCGACTTGCGGGCTCGCAGGTTTATTTCACCCCGGTGAACGCCGAAAGCCGCGCTGCGATGGATGCGGTTTGGGACGATCTGGCAGGCACCGAAGGCGAGCCGCTGACGCTGCATGTAAAGGGCCGCGAGGTGGTGATCCCTGCGTTTCACAATGGCATGGCCCGTGCGGGGTTCCATGCGCTCTGCGGCAGACCCTTGGGCGCTGCAGATTACCTTGCGCTGGCACAGAATGTGCGGGTTCTGCTGCTGGACAACATTCCCAGCCTTGGTCGATCAAACTTTAACGAAGCAAAACGCTTCGTCACCCTGATTGATGCGCTTTATGAGGCGAAGGTCCGACTGATCTGCTCCGCCGCTGCCGCGCCTGAAATGCTTTACCTCGAAGGCGAGGGCACCTTTGAATTTGAGCGTACCGCCTCACGACTGCGCGAAATGCAAAGTGACGATTGGGGGCGTTAACCGCCCGCCATCACCAGATCAAGAATCGCTGATCGCCTGCATATGCAGGTCATTGCCCTGCAAAATAGGGTGATAAGGCCGCTCGACCTCATAAAGCCACCACAGGCCGCCAGCGATAATCGCGACACCTATGGCCATGAAGATAAATTGATATTTCCGTGCACCGTCCTGATCGTGACGCGCCGGTTGGATAAAATTGCGCATGGGACACCTCGGTCAAATTCGAAAGGAAAGACTTCCTCAGACCAAGGTACACCACATCTGCACCGCACAGCAGCGGGGCGCCCAAATATGGTTAACTAGACGCTTTCCCGCAACACGCTACCGGCAAGGTAGAGTGAGCCACAGATCAACACACGCGCATGGGGTTCGCGGGCGATAATTGCCTCCAAAGCGGCAGGAACACTCTCGGCTTCGGCGGCCTCAAACCCCACCTCTCGCGCCGCTTTCGCCGTCGCTTGAGCGGGCAAAGTTGCCGCCTCTCCGGGGATGGACACGGCGGTGAGGCTTGCGGCCTCGGCGGCCAAGGGGCGCAGGTATCCGGCGATGTCTTTGGTGTTCAACATTCCACAGATCAGATGCGTCGGGCGCTTGGGCATTGCAGCCAACGCCGCAGCCAAGGCCTGCCCTGCTGCGGGATTGTGTCCGCCATCCAGCCAAAGCTCTCCCTCGGGCGCTTTGCGTGCCAGCGGCCCGTCCGACAGCCGCTGCATCCGCGCGGGCCATTGCGCCTGCGTCACGGCAGCCTCACAGGCCTCTGCGCCGAGACCGAGATGCCGCAGCGCCGCCAGTGCTGCGCCTGCGTTCATGATTTGGTGATCGCCCAGCAGGTTGGGGCGCGGCAGATCGAGCAGACCGGTCTCATCTTGATAAACCATCCGCCCGGCCTCTGGCCCGACGTGCCATTGCTGCCCATAGGCCAAAAGCGGCGCGCCGAGTTTGGCGGCGCGGTCTTCGATAACCTCAAGCGCGGCCTCTTCCTGTGGGCCAACCACACAGGGCACAAGTCGTTTGATGATCCCGGCCTTCTCGCCCGCAATCTCCGCCAGTGTTTCGCCCAAATACTGCTGGTGATCGACTGAAACCGGGGTGATGACTGTCAGCACCGGATCAATCACATTGGTTGCATCCAAGCGCCCGCCGAGACCCACTTCCAGCAGCGTGAAATCTGCTTTGCTGCGCGAAAAGGCGAGGATCGCGGCGCAGGTGGTGATCTCGAAATAGGTGATCTCTTCGCCACCGTTGGCGGCGTGGCATTCGTCCAGCACGGCGGCCAGATCGGGTTCGGAAATCAACTCCCCCGCCACTCGGATACGCTCATGAAAGCGCGCCAGATGCGGCGAGGTATAGGCGTGGACCGTTTTGCCCGCTGCCTCTAGCCCCGCGCGGATCATCGCTTGGGTTGAGCCTTTGCCATTGGTGCCCGCAATATGGATCACCGGCGGCAGGTCGTTTTGGGGATTGCCCAACGCCTCTAGCAGCCGCCACATCCGGTCCAGCGTCAGATCGATGATCTTTGGATGCAGCGCCATCATCCGTTCAAGGATGACGTCCGATGAAGGCGTGCTCATTTCTTTTTGGGCGTTTCGGCGGGAAGGTCCGCGGCCGCCTGAACGGCAGCAGCAGCTTCGGCCACTTCCACTTCTGCGGGCGCAGGCAGATCGCCACGTACGGCGGGCGTCAGCCCCAGCAACATCCGCGTAATGGTGATCAACTCATCACGCATCTCGGTCCGCTTGGTCACGCGGTCGAGCATGCCGTGATCAAGCAGATATTCAGCACGCTGGAAGCCCTCGGGCAGCTTCTCGCGGATGGTTTGCTCGATGACACGCGGGCCGGCAAAACAAATCAGCGCATTCGGCTCAGCGATATGCACGTCGCCCAGCATCGCATAGGACGCGGTGACGCCGCCCGTCGTTGGGTGAGTCAGCACGACGATATAGGGCAGCCCGGCCTCTTTCAGCATTTGCACGGCCACGGTCGTGCGCGGCATTTGCATCAGGCTGAGGATACCTTCCTGCATCCGCGCGCCTCCGGCGGCGGAGAAAAGCACCAGCGGACGTTTCAGCTTCACGGCTTCTTCGGCAGCGGCGATGATCGCATTGCCGACATACATGCCCATGGAACCGCCCATGAAGGAGAAATCCTGCGCACAGGCAACGATCGGCGTGCGGCCCATCTCGCCTGTGACGACCAGCATGGCTTCATGCTCGCCCGTCTGCTTTTGCGCGGCTTTCATCCGGTCGGGATAGCGCTTCTGGTCTTTGAAATGCAGCGGATCGGGCGTCGGTGCGGGCACCTTCACCTCGGTAAAGATACCGCCGTCAAACAGCGCCTTGAACCGCTCACGCGGGCTGATGTGCATGTGGTGGCCGCAGTTGGTGCAGACATTCAGATTGTCCGACAGTTCGCGGTGAAACAGCATGGTGCCGCATTCATTGCACTTGGTCCACAGGTTGTCCGGTGTCTCGCGGCGCGAGAAAATCGAGTTGATACGCGGACGGACGTAGTTTGTGATCCAGTTCATTGGCAGGCCTCTGCTGTGGTTCCGTTCCAGATAATCCCCGCATGGGGAAATTGCAATCAGCGGCGTATCGCCAACCGCGCTGCCAACCATGAGACCAGCATAAGCGCGAAATCCACCGGCAACCATGTGCGCAACGCTGCCGCGTCATCCATCGAGAAGGGCGTAAGATAAAGCGCTAGCCCCGAAAGGTCATCCGGCAGAGAGACAATGAGAATGGCCGAGACATTGTTCCAAAGATGCACCGCGATGGCAGGGCCAAGCGAGCCGGACCGCGCGGTGAGGTCTGCCATCAATATGCCAAACACCCCCGCCCAAAGCGCGACCATCAGCGCATTCTCCCCCGCCTCGGCAGGCAGGTAGTGACCAAGCGCAAAGAGCGCCGAGGGCAGCACCATCCAAATGAGCGGAGACTTAAACCGCGCCGCCAGTTGCTGCTGCACATAGCCGCGAAAAACGATCTCTTCGGCGCTGACCTGTACCAGCACGGCCAGAAGCGACAGCGGCAAGAGCAGCAGCCAGCGGCTCAAGGGCAGGTTCGGCGTCAGCTCATCGCCCATGTCCCATGGCGGCAGGATCAGCAGCACCGCCCCAAGGGCCACCATGGCGATAGACACCGCGCGAAAGCTCGGCCAAAGCCGCCCGGGCACGCCCAATAGGCTGCTCGCATTGCGCCGATGCACGACCCGCACGGTCACACCGACGGCCATCGCCATGGTCCCAAAGCTGAACAGCAACAGATACATGGCCTGCGGCGTGGCGCCTTTCAGCAGGTTGCCATGCAGCGACGTGGCTCCCGGCCCCGCAAAGGCATAGACCGTCTGGAAGTAAAACTCGTTCAGCGCGACATAGGCCACCACCGCCACGAACAACCCCAAGAAAAACCGCCAAAGCGCCGAGGACGGGCGCGCAGGCGCGACAAAGGCCGCATGGGCGCTGTAATCGGGCCGCCAGTTCATGAGCGGCGCAGGTCAAATCGGGGGTGGTTCTTGCAGAGCATATGCCGGGCTTTCACGCTTGCGTGCGGGTCCAACCGACCGCGCCAGAAGGTCAGAACCTATGCCCTAACACGCTGCGATACAACAGTTCCCCCGCCTCAAACGCGCCAAAGCCTTGCAGCACCGCCCCTGCCCCTCTATTCCGTTCAAGACGTTTCAAGGAGCCCACCGATGTCCACCACCCCACGCTTCGACAAATCCCGGCTGCCCAGCCGCCACGTGACCGAAGGCCCGGCCCGCGCGCCGCATCGGTCTTACTACTATGCCATGGGCATGACCGAGCAAGAGATTCACCAGCCTCTGGTGGGCGTCGCCACCTGCTGGAACGAAGCAGCGCCCTGTAACATCGCGCTGAGCCGTCAGGCGCAGGCCGTGAAGATCGGTGTGCATTCCGAACAGGGCACCCCGCGCGAATTTACCACGATCACCGTCACCGATGGCATCGCGATGGGCCATGAGGGCATGCGTTCCTCGCTGGCCTCGCGTGAGGCGATTGCCGACACGGTTGAGCTGACCATGCGCGGCCACTGCTATGACGCCATCGTGGGTCTGGCGGGCTGTGACAAATCGCTGCCGGGGATGATGATGGCAATGCTGCGGCTGAACGTGCCGTCGGTCTTCCTTTATGGTGGGTCGATCCTGCCGGGCAAAGCACCTGCCGGGGCCGATGTGCCCGAGGATTTCGCCAGCCGCGATCTGACTGTACAGGACATGTTCGAAGCTGTGGGCCGGTTCCAGAACGGCACCATGTCGCAAGCAGCCCTCGACGTGCTTGAGCGCGTCGCTTGCCCATCGGCGGGCGCTTGTGGTGGTCAGTTCACCGCCAATACCATGGCCTGCGTCTCCGAGGCGATCGGCCTCGCGCTGCCCAACTCTTCGGGCATGCCAGCACCTTACGAATCCCGCGACGCCTATGCCGAGGCCTCTGGCGCGGCAGTGATGAACCTGATCGAAAAGAACATCCGCGCGCGTGACATCTGCACCCGCGAAGCCTTTGAGAACGCAGCGCGCATCGTGGCCTGCACCGGTGGCTCGACCAACGCTGGTCTGCACTTGCCCGCGATGGCACATGAGGCTGGCATCGAGTTCTACCTCGAAGACGTCTGCGAAATTTTCCGCGACACACCCTATTTCGTCGATATGAAACCCGGCGGCGCTTATGTGGCCAAAGACCTCTATGACGCTGGCGGCGTGCCTGTCGTGATGAATGAGTTGCGCAAAGCGGGCCTCATTCACGAAGACTGCATGACTGCCACCGGCTACTCCATGGGCGAAGTGCTCGATCAGGTTACCCGCGAAGCAGACGGCAAGGTGATCCACTCGGTCGCCAATCCGATCAGCAAAACCGGCGGCGTTGTCGGCCTTAAGGGCAACCTCGCCCCCGAAGGTGCCATCGTGAAAATCGCGGGCATGTCGGACGACGACATCGTCTTCACCGGCCCGGCACTGGTGTTCGAATGCGAGCAGGACGCTTTCGAAGCCGTACAAAACCGCGCCTATTCCGAAGGCGACGTTTTCGTCATCCGCAACGAAGGCCCCGCAGGCGGCCCCGGCATGCGCGAGATGCTGGCGACCACGGCGGCGCTTTCCGGTCAGGGCATGGGCAAAAAGGTGGCGCTGATCACCGATGGTCGTTTCTCCGGCGCGACACGTGGCTTCTGTGTGGGTCACGTTGGCCCCGAAGCGGCGCATGGCGGACCGATTGCGCTGCTGAAGAACGGCGACATGATCACCCTTGATGCGATCAAAGGCTCCATCAGCGTCGACCTGAGCGATGATGAGCTTGCCGAGCGCCGCAAAGCTTGGGCTGGCCCGCGTGCCACAAACTACCAAAGCGGCGCGCTGTGGAAATACGCCAAGCTCGTTGGTCCCACTTACCTTGGTGCCGTGACACATCCGGGCGCTCAGGCCGAGACCCATGATTACATGGACCTCTAAAAGCCCCTTTGCGGCGCTTGCGTTGCTGACCCTGTCCGCCTGCGAGGGCGGTCAGGGTTTTTCCCGTGGCGGCAGCCCCGTGGCGGAAGAGAAACCTTTGCGCCAAGCCATCCTTGCCGATGGGCCGGTGCAGGTGGTCCCGCCGCAGGGATATTGCATCGACCGCAAAAGCCTGAAAAGCCGCTTTGCCCTGATGGCCCGCTGCGATGCGCTTGGATTGCCCGATGTCGTGACCGCCGCGCCGCGTGGCATACTGACCCTCGCGTTGGTCAAAGCCGAACCCGGCGCACCCCTGCCGACGCCGCAACAAGTGGCCAAAGCCGCTGGTTTGACGCAGGTCCAAGAGACTAGCAGCCCCGATGGGGCCACGATTTTCGTCGCGCAAGGGCCGGTGCCCGCCGAAGGCATGTCAGGCCGCCACTGGCGCGGCACGGCGCGGATCGGCGGCCACATCGCCAGCGTCACCCTTTACGGCGCGCCACAAAGCCGCGCAGTTTCGGAGGAGGGGCGCGAATTGGTGGCTGATTTGATCCAGCAAAGCCGCGCCAAAAGCGACGGCCTTAGCGCCGGTTCCTGACCGCCCTGTTGTTTCCAATTTGGCAACACTGCCCGCCCCCGGAAACAATCGCCGGGCTATTTATTTGAACGAAACCTTCGCCTTGCATAGACTGCGGGGAAACGAGAGGCGCAGGTCTATGATCAACTTCCGTAGCGGCTATTTGGAAGGCAGGCTTTATGCCCGGGCGCTGCAACTTTGGGCACGCGCCGCCCGCAAAGCGGCCACCGCTGACCTCGTCCCACTGCGCCGCCAACGCAACCGCGCGCGCCTACTACGCGCGCATCTGGACCGGCTGATTCACCGCGCCGACGGGCGATTGGCGCTGCCCGTGATCGGCGCCACTGGCTTTCCCAAACCCCATAACG
>Ga0209345_10001379_pt1 | contig 29162 bp, 23 predicted proteins | sample Cruoilmetagenom7_FD_187294 | JGI IMG/M metagenome (GOLD analysis project Ga0209345, IMG submission 187294) | Oil polluted marine microbial communities from Coal Oil Point, Santa Barbara, California, USA - Sample 7 (SPAdes) (version 2) | ecosystem: Environmental > Aquatic > Marine > Oil seeps ...
ATTGGCGCGGGCTGCGACCTGACCTGCATGTGCGATATTCGCATCGCTGGCGAAAGCGCCAAGTTCGCCGAAAGCTTTATCAAGGTCGGCCTGATCCCCGGCGACGGCGGCGCATGGCTGTTGCCGCGTGTGGTGGGCATGTCCAAAGCAGCCGAGATGGCCTTTACCGGAGAGATGCTAGACGCCAACGCGGCGCTGGCGTGTGGGTTGGTTAGCCGTGTTGTGCCAGACGATCAGCTTTTGGCCGAAGCAGGGGCATTGGCGGCCAAGATCGCGGCCAATCCCGGCCCGACGTTGCGTATGACAAAGCGGTTGCTGCGCGAGGGGCAGGTGACACGGTTGAGCAGTCTGCTCGAACTTTCCGCCTCCTATCAAGCTTTGGCCCACAAGACCGCGGAACATGCCGAGGCTGTGAATGCCTTTATGGAGAAGCGGAAGCCTGATTTCGGGTAAGTTCTAAAACTTGCACCTGTGGCCTGCGTCGGAACATGTTTTGAATGCAGGCGACAAAACCAATGCCGCTCAACCTTTAGCTAAAATTAGCAATAGATCGTCTTTGCCTTCCGCTATGGCGGTGCTTCTGATCTGCAACGGCGACGGGCAAGGGAGTCATGCCGCCGGAAACACTAAAAATTTAGATAGAGTTATGCGCCCGACGCAGACGCGTCTCTGCTCCCTTCGTCCTTTTTCCGATCCTATCACAACGCCGCGCCATTCTCCGCCAGCAGGTCTGCGGCGAGTCTGTACACAGTTCCCTGCGACATTTTATCTTGTCATCGGACGTTGCAGTGTCACTAGATGACTGTGTAAGTCCGCAAGGCAACGGCGCAGGGAGGGGACACCACCTCGCGCCATGAGATAAAACCAAGGGAGAAGACTATGAAATTCACCGCAGTACTCGCCGCCAGCACCATTCTGGCCGGAGCCGCATTCGCCGAGGAGGTCGACAAATCTGATTGGCCCAGCAGCTTCACCGTTGGCACCGCCAGCCAAGGCGGCACCTATTTCGCCTACGGCTCCGGCTGGGCGAACCTTGTGGCCAAAGAGCTGGGTCTGACCGGCGGCGGCGAAGTCACCGGCGGCCCAATGCAGAACATGGCGCTGGTCCACACGGGCGAGGCGGCTTTCGGCATGACCACCATGGGCCCGGCGGCGGAATCGCTGGCAGGGACCAACCCAATCGCACCGGGTCTGGAAATGACACAGGCCTGCGCGATGTTCCCGATGTATCAGACACCCTTCTCGGTGACGGCTCTGGCATCGTCGGGCATCGAAAAGGTCAGCGACATTCCGGCGGGCGCCAAGATCGGCTTTGGCCCAGCAGGCTCCACCTCCGACACCTACTTCCCGCGCATGATGGACACGCTGGGCGTCGAATATGAGCGCCGCAACGGCGGTTGGACCGATCTGGGCGGTCAGCTGCAGGACGGTCTGCTGGACGTGATCGCATTCGCCGCGGGCGTGCCCGTGCCAGCGGTCAGCCAGCTTGAGGTGCAGACGGATGTGAACATCATCGAGTTCACCGAGGAAGAGCAGGCCAAACTGCTCGAAGAATTCCCCGTCTCGCAGTTCGACATCGCCTCTAGCACCTACACCACGCTGGAAGCGGATGCGCGGTCAGTTTCCATGTGGAACTTCGCCATCGCCAACTGCGACCTGCCGGAGTCCTTTGTGAAGGAAGTTGTGAACGTCGTGATGTCCGACAACGAGCGTATGGTCGGCATTCACAAAGCCGCGGGTTCGACCCTGCCTGAGAACTGGGACAAGAACAAAGTTCTGAAGTGGCACCCCGGTGCTGCCGCTTGGTTCAAAGAAAACGCAGACGCGGACATCGCGGATGATATGATCCACGGCAACTAAGCCATCTTGCACCACGCGCATGTCGCCCCTAAAGGGGCGGCATGTTTCGCGACCCCGCGCGACAATCGGGAAAGGGAGCTTCCATGACAGACCAGCACAGCGCCGACGCGCAAGGCCCAATCGTAGCCGAAGGGGTTGATGACGAACCTGTCGAAAGCAACCGCCGCCTGTTCACCGGGCGCAGCTATATGGTCATGGCCGCCATTTCGGCCATCTACGCTTTTTTCCACGTCGCCGCGCTGAACGGCATGTCGATCTATGAGATGACCGGGGTCCGCATCCCGCTCCTGCCGACTTTCCCGATGGAGACCTGGAACTTCCGCATCGTGCACATCGCGGGCGCGCTGATCCTTGGCTTCACCCTCTATTCCGCCCGCCGCTTTCCCGAAGAGGGCAGCGCGTCGGGCTGGCATCCGCTGGACATCCTGTCGCTGGCCGCGATGCTGCCTGCGCTTTATTCGCTCTGGACCGCATGGGGCATCGCCAGCCAGATCGCGGGTGGTGCGCAGTGGAACGGCATGAGCCCCGAGTTCAAGAATCTTGAGATTTACCACTACGGTCTGCCGCTGCTGGCCGCCACCGCCATTGGCATTGTCGTAGGCTGGCTGCGCACCCGTGAGCGCGGGCAGGTGACGCCCGCTGACATCCTGCTGTCGCTCTGCGGCATCTCGGTCGCGGTCTATCTGATCACCATCTACGGCACCTTGATGCGCAACTCGACCGGCACGCCTTTTGCGCCCATCGGCATCTCGCTGGCCGCGGTCGCGGGCACCGCGCTAATCATGGAGCTGACGCGCCGCGTGGCGGGCCTCGCGCTCATCGTCATTGCGGGCATCTTCCTGATCTACGTCTTTACCGGGGACATGCTGCCGGGCTTTCTGAACGCGCCGAACATCGCGTGGACCCGCTTCTTCAGCCAAGTCTACACCGACGCAGGTATCCTTGGGCCAACCACGGCGGTTTCCTCGACCTATATCATTCTGTTCATCGTCTTCGCTGCTTTCCTCCAGGCATCGAAAGTGGGCGACTACTTCGTGAACTTCGCCTTCGCCGCCGCAGGCCGCTCGCGGGGTGGGCCTGCCAAAGTGGCGATCTTCGCCTCGGGCCTGATGGGCATGATCAACGGCACCTCGGCGGGCAATGTGGTGGCGACAGGCTCGCTGACCATCCCGCTGATGAAAAAGGTGGGCTACCCGGCCCGCACCGCAGGCGCGGTTGAGGCTGCAGCCTCGACCGGCGGGCAGATCATGCCGCCAATCATGGGGGCAGGGGCCTTCATCATGGCCGAGATTACGGGTCTGCCCTATACTGACATTGCCATTGCGGCGATCATCCCGGCGATCCTCTATTTCGTGTCGATCTACTTCATGGTCGATTTTGAGGCTGCTAAGCTTGGCATGCGCGGGATGCGGTCGGACGAGTTGCCCAAGCTGCGCGAGATGATGCGCCGGGTGTTCCTGTTCATCCCGATCATCATTCTAATCTATGCGCTCTTCATGGGCTATTCGGTGATCCGCGCCGGGACGCTGGCCACTGCTGCTGCTGCCGTGGTGTCCTGGCTCACCCCCTATCGCATGGGGCTGCGCAGCATCATCAAGGCGTTTGAGCTGGCGGGTATCATGTCGATCCAGATCATCGCGGTCTGTGCCTGTGCGGGCATCATTGTGGGCGTGATCAGCCTGACGGGCGTTGGCGCGCGCTTCTCCTCGGTCCTGCTGGGCCTTGCCGAAGCCAGCCAATTCCTCGCGCTGTTCTTTGCCATGTGTATCGCCATTCTGCTCGGGATGGGCATGCCGACCACGGCGGCCTATGCGGTTGCGGCTTCGGTCGTGGCACCGGGCTTGGTGCAACTGGGTATTCCGCTGCTGACGGCACACTTCTTTGTCTTCTACTTTGCCGTCGTCTCGGCCATCACGCCCCCCGTGGCGCTGGCCAGTTACGCGGCGGCGGGGATCTCGGGGGCCAACCCGATGGAGACATCGGTGGCGTCCTTCAAGATCGGCATCTCGGCCTTCATCGTGCCGTTTATGTTCTTCTACAACGGCGCGATCCTGATGGACGGCACGTGGTTCGAGGTGATCCGCGCAGGCGCCACGGCGATCTTTGGCGTCTATCTGCTGTCTTCGGGCATGCAGGGCTGGTTTGCCGGATCGGGGGCCGCTTGGTTCATCCGTCTGGGGCTGGTGCTGGGCGCGCTGTGCATGATTGCGGGCGGGTTGCTGACCGATCTCGTCGGCCTCGCCATTGCGGCGGCGCTCTATGGCATCCAGTACAAATTCCGCCCCGCGCCGGATGCGCAGATCGCCGTGCAAGGCAGCGACTGACCGCGTAACGCGCGGGCATCAAAGGGTTGCTCATTGAAGGACGCGGCGCTTCGCGCTAGGGCCGCGTCCAACACAGGAGAACCCCCATGGACCTAACGAACAAACGCATTCTCGTCACCGGTGGCAGCGATGGCATCGGCAAACACATCTGCCTCAACCTCTCCGCGACAGGCGCACGGCTGGCCATTCTGGGCCGCAATGCCGAGCGGCTGGAGGCGGTGGCGCAGGCTTGCAAAGAGGCCGGTGCGCCTGAGGCATTGCCGTTGACCTGCGACCTGCAAAACCCGGCGGCGATTGCAAAGGTGGCGGCACAGGTGCTCGAAAACTTCGGCGGGCTCGACATCCTCATTAACAACGCGGGCATCTGGCACAAGGCCGGGCCGCTCGACACCATCGCGCCCGAGATGTTGCAGGCCACGGTGCAGACCAACCTCACCGGGCTGATGCAGATGACACAGGCAACCTTGCCCGCGCTGCGCGAAAATGACGAGGCGATCATCCTGAACGTGGTGTCAAAATCCGGTGTCGTGGCACAGGCCGGCCAGTCGGTCTATACCGCCACCAAATACGGCGTGCGCGGCTTTACCGAAGTGCTGAAGGCCGATGAGGCCGAGACCCGCGTGCGCGTCGGCGGGCTCTACCAATCCGGCACCAATACCGAGATGTTTGCCAAAGCGGGCGAAGACGTCCCGAACCACATTTTCACCGAGCCGGATGATCTGGCCGATGTGGTGGTCTTTGTCCTGTCGCGGCCCCCGAAGCTATGGATCCACGACATTCGTATTGAGTTGTAAAAGCAATTGCCGCGCTCCTTGTCTGGCGCGGCGTTAACTTGCTTTTTGCAGCAAACCCGGCTCTGGTGGGCCATCCTTGTTTGTCTGCACGCCGAATTCCACGTGAAACACCGATCCCGCGCCAACTTTGCTTTCGTAAAACAGCTCGCCCGCCATCTGCCGCGCCAATTGGCGAGAGATATGCAGGCCCAGACCTGACCCTTGGGTGGATTTTTGACCGCCGTCCGCGACCTGTCCAAAGCGGCCAAAGACCTTTTCTTCGCTGCCTTCGGGAATACCGCGCCCCTGATCGCTGATAGACAGGCGTACCCGCCCATCGGTGACGCGCAGAACGCCTTCGACCTTGCCATCTTTCTCGGAAAACTTGATCGCGTTTGAAATGAGGTTGTCGACCACCTGCCGAATGGCAAATTCATCGCCCATGATGGTCGCGGGGGCATCTATCTGCCCGGTCACAAGATGCACGCCGCGCTCTTCGGCGAACATACGGTTTTCTTCAAGGCTCTCACCCAGCAGACGGCCCAGATCAACAGACTGCCATTCCAAATTCAGCGCCTGAACGTCCAGCTTTTGCGCCAGCAGAATATTATCCACCAGCCGGGACAGCCGCATCCCGTTGCGATGCGCGATGTCGAGCGAACTGCGCACGGGATTAGCCAGATCGCCCAGCTTGCCACTCAGCGCCAGCGCCAATCCGCCCTTCAGCGACGTCAGCGGGGTGCGCAACTCGTGGCTGACAACCGAGATGAATTCGTCCTTGGCCCGGTTCGCCTCATCCGCCTTTTTCAGCGCCGCTTCAAGCGCGCGTGTTGTGGCAATGCGGTCGGTCTCGTCTACAAAGGTGATGCTCCAACCGATGCCGGGCCCGTCAGGGGCCAACGGATTGGAAACCGTCTGGAGGCGCGGCTCGTAAATGCGATCGTTGCAGCGGATCTGGGCATGCCCCTGCCGACGGGTCCGCGTTTTGATCCGCGCGATGATATCTGTGCCAAGGTCGGGATGAGACAACAGCCCGCTTTCCCGTGCCGCCATATTCGTCCGCACGACGCAGTGCCGCCGGTCTAGCAGGACCACCGGTTCGCTCATGGTATCAAAGAGGGTGGATTGCCCGACAGAGGGCATGTCCATCGTTTTGTTCGTAACGGCCAGCCAAGAGAAGGCCATGATCCCAACGGTGAACATAAAGGCGGTCGGGTCGATCCCATACACCGTGAAGTTAAAGAGCGAATAGGCCGCATTCACAAGCAGCGGAGCGACCGTGATCATGGTGAGCATGGTCAGCAGCGGCCACGCCGCCCGATGCGCGCGGCGATAGGCGCGGAACAGGCAGTAAAGCGTCGCCATCACAAAGGGCCAGAGCATTGCGTTGATCAAGTAATAGCCTGCCTGATGCTGGTAGCGCGGTGGCTCTCCGGCAATCGGGCTTGGCGCCGGGGCATAGACCATCTGATGCCAGCTATTGGTTGCGACATAGATGACGATCAGCAGCGGCAGCACGGACAGCGTGATCATCTTCAGGCCACGGTGTTTCTGAGTCTTGTGCTCAACATAGGCAAAAACGAAAAAACACCATGCCGGGGGAACCAGCGCATAGCCGGGCCACATCAAGGTGGAAAAGGACAACTGGCAGGTAAGTTCCGTGGCGGCTGCATTTGAACCGACCATCAGCAAGGTCCAGATCGCGCCGATAAAAGTGAGCCTGTAGTAGCGTTTGCCGGGAAACTGTTGAGAGCGCATCGTCCACAGCATGACGGCTAAGGCGATCATGCTGATAACAAACGCAACCCAAAATACCGGAGCGTCAGGCAAACTCTGAAAACACGCGAGCATCATAATACCTACGACCTAAATTCAATGGGCACAGATACACCACTCTATTAAGGCGCAATTTAGGCGGCCAAATGGTGCTTTGTCGAATTTGTATTGACTTCGCTTGATTTGGGTGGACAACCAGCGCGTGTAATTGCGCTACCTGACAGGGCGCCAAGGTCCGCGACAGAACCGGCACCTCGCGCCGAACCTGTTTTAAACGCACGGCGCCAGATAGGCTGTCGTTCAATCTATGATAGCAGTGCCAATCGCGCGCCGGACAGCGAGGCTGAAGTCATCCAACGTATCGCTTTCTTTCGCCAATCTACGGCGGAGCGACAGGGGCAACTCAAGTTGAACGCCCTCACCAGAGCGGGTTCGGTTGCAGATGTTCGTCTCATGAATGCCCGGTAAGGTTGTGTTTAATTCCGCTTCAAACCCCGCCTCTCGCAACGCCTCACCGATGGCATCACGGAGTGCTACGGCGCGGCCGCCGAGCCATACTGTCTCAGCCCCATTGTCCCGGCGCCCATGCACCGCGACGGCCGTTTCCGACCTGCCGACAAGGTCAAGCGCAGTTGGCTCGTCAAAGAGATGAGAGGTGATATGAAAGTCACCATGCGCGCCTTTGCGAAGCGCTTCAAAGGCATAAAATGAGTAGTCATCCCCCGCAATCGCCTCGGAAATGCGGGTTGTCTCGGGCTCAATCGTCCCGCCATGCGGGGCGAGGATCACGACCTTTGTCCCACGATCCACGGCTTGGATGCTGTAATCCACATCCAATGCGCTCGCAGCGGAGAGGTCTTTGAAGTTGCGGTAGAGATCAGCCATAACGCGCTACCTCGCCGTTAGTGTATCGCCCGGTGCAAGCGGGCATCAGACGTTTAACTTGTAAATTGCCTGCGAAATCTTCTCACCCGTCCGTTCAAGCGATACCATCTCGCCGAATTCGATGTTGCGCCAATCCTCTCCTTTCTCGGTCAGAGGCTCTGACGCAAAAATGGCAGACGTCGCTTCGTCTGGCGGGGTGACGTCAACGTCGTAGCTATCCGCGTAGTCCTGAAAGTTCGTGCCCGTCAGCACATACATCGGTTCCAAAAGCATTGAGAGGGAGTAGTCGTCTGTGCCGTGACCAGATTTGCGCAGTTCCTTCCAGTCGCCCGTCACATTCGGGTTGCCGGACTTGTCGCAGCCAAAATTGACCCCGATGATCCGGTTTTGCGAGACAAGGGCGACCTTGAGCTTGGTCAGACCAAATAGGTCCAGCTTATTCATGGCTGCAATGATGACCTTCAGCAGGTCTTCAAACCCCTTTTTCAAGTCCTCATCGCTGTCGCCCTTCAGCAAAGAGAGCAGAAGGACGTAGAGGAACTCAGTGTCCGTCGTGCCCTTCATTTGCTTGAGAAAGGCGTCCTTGCAATGGGGCAGCAGCTCGCGTTGAAGGATTTGCCAATTCGGCAAATAGCCGTTCTGCGCAATCGTCCAGCGCGTTCCCTCAAACGCAAAGGGATGGCAGTTTTCGTCGGCCAGAACGGTGCGCGAATTGTAACTCGCGGCTCTGATATGCGCGAGCAGGGTGCTGCCTTGTAGGCTGGGGATGATGCCCTCTGCATTGTCGTCGTAGAAGGCGGCCATCGGTCTGTGATAGAGAAATGGGTCTTCTGGTTTCAAAAGATGCGTGCTCCAAGCACCAAACCCCCAACCTGCGAGATGCAGCAGCGGGTGAAGTTCCGGGTCGAGACTCTGATTGATTAGGCTGTTTTCAGGCTTCAGCAGAAGGCTTTCGAGCGGAATTTCGGGGCCGATATAGGCAAGCAGGCGGCACATATTGATCCTAACAGTTGGGTCGCGGGCCAACCGTATAGGTTTGCGGCGCATATGAGCCGAACGATGCAAACCTCGCTTTGTTCCCGATTTACGGCAGAACGCCGGACGCGGGCTCTTTTAGCCGGGTGCTTGGACCTGTGGCATCTCAAAGCAGAAAACCGTGCGTGCGCTGTCTGACGCAACGGAGAGCTTGCCGCCGTGCCCTTTCGCGATTTCGGAAGCGATGAAGAGCCCCAGCCCCAATCCTTCGCGACTTGGACGGTCATGGCCACGCTCAAAGGGGGAAAAGAGGGTCGCCATCTTGTCTTCAGTAATCGGCTGGCCTGCGTTGGTGACAGACAGTTTGAACAGGCTGTCGGTGCTAACCGCTTGCACCTGAATTGGCGTGCCTTTGGTCCCATGGGTCAGGGCGTTCGACAGCAGGTTGGAGAACATCTGGCAAATGCGCGGCACGTCGCAGTATACCGGCTGAGGCAGGTCAAAACAGGTTTCGATTTTCTGGTCGGGCGCGGTGGTCTGCACTTCGGCGATGATCTGCTCCAGCGCGGGGCCAAGGTCATGGGTCGTGGCGCGTTCGATCACAATACCTTCGCCCGTGCGGCTGCGCGCCTGATCGAGGAGGTTCTCAATCAATTGCTCCATACGGTTTACCGAGCCGCGCATGAGGTGGACCAATTGCTGACCCCGGTCATCAAGCTCACGGCGCGCGAGCAAGCGCAGGCCCGAGGTTAAAGCATGTACCGGATTGCGCAGATCATGGGCGAGGATGGCGATGAACTGCTCCTGAACGCGGGCGAGCCTTTGCTCATGCGCGACGGTGGCTCGGCTGTTTGCAAGCTGTTCGTCAGCGTCGAGGATCTCTCCGATAATCTGCGCAAAGAGCCGGAACATTGACAGCACACGGGCATTCTTCAGCCGCCTCGGCTCAGGGTCAATCGCGCAAAGCGTGCCAAAGAAAGACCCGTCGGCCAGATGGATCGGGACGGAAATATAACCCCGAAAGCCGTAACGCGCAGGGCAGTGGTGATTGGCGTATGTTTCATCGGTCTGGACATCGTCAATCACGATCTCCTGATTGTATTGACGCACTTCGTGGCAAAGCGTGGTTTCAACATCCAGTTCGTCACCGGGCTGAAGCCCGAACGCGATGTGATCAACTGCACGGCAAGTCACCCAGCGGCTTTCGGTCACGCGGGCAACCGCCGCAAAGCCCATCCCGGTCGCAAGCGACACCGTTTCGAGCAAAGTCAGGATCGAATTGCTTCTTCCAACGGCATCTATGTCGGCTTTAAAATCGTGTGGTTCAATCAAGCGTAAACTCTCCAAGCCAACCTTGGGCGTATGGTATAACTGATTTTACCCTATGAAAACGCTGACACCGTGTCATTAACATCTGACCGGTTTCTGCTTAACAAATATATAATTAGACCGTCACGCGCGCAGTGAGAGCGGGCATTTCCAGTCTGGGGGTCGCACCTTAACCGCATCAACGCCGTAGCGCGGGCAGGCCCACGCCGGTTGAATCAAAGCCGCCGTCCGAAGCGACGACCTGACCGGTCACAAAGCTTGCCTTCTCACTGGCCAAAAAGCAGATGACTTCGGCAATCTCGCCTTCAGTGCCGTATCGGTTCAGCGGGATCGCATCGTGATAGGCCGCGCGGATCTCGGGCGAATGGACAGCCAGCGCAAGTTTCGTATTCACCGGACCGGGGCAGACGCAATTGGCGCGGATGCCAACCTCGCCCAGTTCTGCGGCCTGTTGTTTGGTCAGATGGATAACGGCGGCCTTGGAGGTGCCGTAAGCAACGCGCAATGTCGACGCGCGCAGGCCCGAGATGGACGCGATGTTCACAATCGCGCCGCCCCGCGCCGACAACAGCGGCAGGCAGGCCTGTGACAACAAGAAGACCCCATCAAGGTTGGTTTCCATGACGCGCCGCCAGCGTGCAAAGTCCGTCTCTGCCAGCGGCCCAAAGTCTGCGACGCCCGCGTTATTGACCAAAATGTCGAGGCGGCCACAGGTTTGTTCGACCTCTGCCACCGTCTGCGCGACCTGCTGGGGAACCGACACGTCACAGGTGACAGGCAAGGCTCCGGGCAGGGTGGCGGCGGCAAGCGCGAGTTCTTCGGCGTCGCGGTCCAGCATCACTACGCGGCGGCCTTCGGCGTGAAATTGGGTGGCTGTGGCAAGGCCAATGCCCCGCGCGGCGCCGGTGATCAGGGCTACGGTGTCGTTCATTTCAACATCTCCGGCAGAAACAGGGACAGGGCAGGCAGCGCGGCCACGATGGCAAGGCCGATGACGCTGATCGCCAGGAACGGCAGCGCCGCGCGGGCAATGCGTTCCAGTGGCAGGCGGGTGATGTTCGCCGCGACATAAAGATTGATACCCACCGGCGGCGTGATCAGGCCAATAGCAAGGTTCACCATGACCAGCACTCCGAACCAGACCGGATCCCACCCCAACTCTCGCACGACGGGCAGGAAGATCGGCAACGATATGAACATGACGGTCACCGGGTCCATGAACATGCCCGCGATCAGCAAGATCAGCATGATGACCATCAAGATCACCGCACCGTTGTCGGACAGGCCAAGCAGTTGCCCGGAATACTGGCCCACAAGGTCTTCGACCGTCACGACCCAACCAAAAAGGCTCGCGTAGGCTACAACCAGCATGACCACAGCAGAGGAGGCGGCAGCGTCGCTGAGGGCATCATAAAGCGCGCGAACCGTCAGGGTGCGGTAGGCAAAAGCGCCGACAGCGACGGCATAGACCGTCGCCACGAGCGCCGCTTCGGTGGGGGTGAAGATACCAGAATAGATGCCGCCAAGGATGACCACAGGCGTCATCAGCCCCCAGAGCGACCCGCGAAAGCTGCGCGCAAGGTCGCGCCAATATCCGTCACTGACAGGCGCGGGGGAGAGCTTGTCCAAACCGTTCCGACCGCGCTCTTTGATAAAGGGCAAGACCACCAGCATCAAAAGCCCCATGAACAGACCGGGCATGATCGCCGCGATGAACAGGGCCGAAATTGAGGTCTCTGCGATCACGCCATAGATCACGAGGCCGATGGACGGAGGAATAACGATGGAGAACGCCGCCCCGGTGCAGACCAAAGCAGCGGCGGCGGCGCGGGGATATCCGTCTTCTTGCATGCCTTTAACGATCATAGGCCCAATCGCGGCAACAGAGGCCGGACCAGAGCCGGAGACAGCGCCCCAGAACAGGCAAACCACCGTGCCAACAACACCCATGCCACCGGGCAAATTGCCGATTAGGATGCGGAAGAAACGGATCATTCGTTCGGCAATGCCCAATGTCCCCATCAGCGTCCCCGCAAGGATGAAAAAGGGAATGGCCAGCAGCGCGTATTTTGCAATGCCCGTGGCGATCAGGTCGCCGGCAAGTTCAAAGCCGAACCCAATCTGCCACATCGCATACATCGCCGACAGGCCAAGGGAAAAAGCGACAGGAACGCGCAGCGCGATCAGCAGAAAGAAGGCGACGATCATCTGGGTGCCGGCACCCATGTTCAAAATATCAGACACTTGGGGTCGCCTGTGGCTCTTGGCGCGGCATGCGCCATGTCTCGGCTGCATGTTGCAGGTAACGGATAATGATAAGGGCAAAGCCAAAAGGCAGACCGATCTGATACCACCAGGCAGGCAGGCCCAGAGCATAGCTGCGGATGCCGCTGCTGATCTGGTTCATCAAAGTGGCCCAGGAAAAATAGGCCGAGGCAGCCAGAAGCAGGATCGAAAGGACGACCGACAGGATAAAGACGGCCTGCGCTGCGCGGCGCGGCAAGGCGTCCTGCACCAGCGTCACAGCCAAATGCTCGCCCCGCCGGGCGGCGATGGCGGCACCAAAGACCGTCAGCAGCAAAAAGCCGTTGGTCAGCAGTTCTTCGGATGCGGCAAAGGAATAATGGGTGGCATAGCGAACCACGACGTTCACAAAACCAATCAGCGTCATGCCAAGAAAAAGCACGGCGCAGACGATCTTTTCAAATTCTTGCAGCACAAAGCGCATGGATGTGGACCTCCCGCCCGAACAGCGCGGCCCCGCAAAAGGGCCGCGCTATCGCATCAGTTTGCCGGGGTCGCGGCGATGGCGTCTTGGAAACTGCCGACGATCTCGGTGCCGACCTTGGCCGCCCATGTGTCAAAGGCAGGCTGGGTCGCTGCGCGGAAGGCTGCAAGCTCATCCTCGGAGGGCTCATAGATTTCCATGCCCTTGTCCTGCAGGAAGGTGACACCTTCGGCTGTGCTCTCGCGGGTGATCTCGCGCTGATAGGCCATCGCTTCGGTCGCCGCTTCGCGCATCTGCTCTTGGGCTTCAGTTTCGAGACCGTCCCAGACCTTGGTCGACACGCCAAGGAAGATCGGATCGTAAGAGTAGTGCCACGTCGTCAGGTGTTTTTGCACCTCAAAAACCTGCTGGGGGATGATCACCGCCCCAATCGGGTTTTCCTGCCCATCGACAACACCTTGCTGCAACGCGGTCATGGTCTCGCCCCACTGCATTTGCTGGGGGTTTGCGCCGAGGGCGTTCATCACGTCGATGTACATCGGCCCCGCAACGCGCATGTTAAGCCCTTTCATGTCGTCAGGCGACTTGATCGGGCGGACGTTGTTGGTAACTTCGCGAAAGCCGTTTTCGCCCCAAGCGAGGACTTCGATGCCCTTCTCGCGCAGGATGTCTTCCAACAGCTTGGCGGGTTCGCCCTGTGTTGTCGCGTCAACCTGTGCGTAGTTGGCATAGAGGTAGGGCAGCGAAAATACGGCCATCTCTGGCACCAGCGGTGTCACGTTGATCGCGGAGGTGACCACCACATCAAGCGCGCCACGGCCAACCATCTCGGCCTGTTTCATCTGGTCACCGCCAGAAAGCTGGGCATTCGGAAAGACGCGCACGTCATAGGCGCCATCGGTTTTTTCGGCCAACAGTTCGGCAAATTTCTCGGCGCCCTTGTGCCAAGTCGTGGTGTCGCCGGTGTTATGCGACAGGCGCAGGGTCTCGGCGTGGGCCGCACCGGACAATACGGTGGTGGCGAATGTGACGGCCAAAGCGGCCCTTGCAATCATTTTCATGGTAGTTCCTCCCTCGTTACGCCACAATGTGGAACAGAGTTCTGCGATCCGGGCAAGATATTTCTTGCAATAGACGCAAGAATGCGCAGGTCTTTGGTGCAGAGGCCGGAATGATAGGGGGACTTGGCAAGTGGAGGTCCACATTGTGAACGAGCGTGAGGAGGCAGCCCCGGCCAGTGGCAGCCAAGCGGTGGACCGTGCGCTGTCCCTGTTGCAAATCACCGGGCGGAGCGCCGGACGTGGCGTGGCCTTGTCGGAGTTGATCGCGGCCTCGGGGCTTGGCAAGCCGACGGTACGCCGTTTGATGCTGGCGTTGATGCGGCGCGGGCTGGTCGAACAAGACGAGGCAACGCGGCTCTATCACTTGGGCGAAGAAAGCTATGTGCTCGGCACTCTGGCCACCCCGCGCCACGGTCTGCTTGAGATCGCCGCGGATGCGGCTGCGCGCTTGGCAAAGGCAAGTGGTGACACGGCGTTCGTAAACATGCGGCGCGGCTCTGCGGCGATCTGCCTGCACCGCGAGGAGGGCGCCTTTCCGATCCGCACCCACGCGCTTGAAACCGGTGCGCAGCATCCGCTTGGAATTGGGGCAGGTTCCCTCGCGATATTGAGCGCTCTGCCAGATGTCGAAGTTGACGAAGTGTTGACCGACAACGCCGAGCGGCTGGCGGTGGATTATCCGACCTATGACATGGAACTTCTGCGCCGCGATGTGGCGGCGACGCGGGCGCGGGGGTTTGCCTTGAACCCCGGGCGGCTCGTGGCTGGCAGCTGGGGCGTGGGCGTCGCGTTAAAGCGCCCCGACGGCTCCATCGCCGGGGCCATGTCCATCGCTGCAATCGACAGTCGAATGCAGCCGCCCCGCGATGCAGAGCTGGCCGCCCTGCTGACGCGCGAGGCGAAGGAAATTGAAACTCGGTTGGCGCGGCGCATGCCGCAGACGACCTTACAGGAGGACCAAAAATGACAGACCCTTATATCGTAGGCTGGGCGCATACCGCCTTTGGCCGCAGCGAAGCGCCGGACACCGAAGCGCTGATGGCTAAGGTAACAGGCCCGGCACTGGAGCATGCGGGCATTGCGGCTGAGGACGTTGACGGCTTGTTTGTCGGAGTCTTCAACAACGGCTTTTCGGATCAAGATTTCCAAGGCGCGCTGGTGGGCATGGGCAATGACGGGCTGTCGCGCGTCCCGGCCACCCGCTATGAAAATGCCTGTGCCACCGGCTCTGCCGCGTTGCACGGTGCGATGGATTTCATCGCCAGCGGACGTGGCAAGATCGCCCTTGTCGTCGGGGCCGAAAAGATGACCGCGACACCCGGCGTCGAGGTCGGTGACATCCTGCTCGGCGCCTCCTACCGGCGCGAGGAAGCCGATGTGCGCGGCGGTTTTGCGGGACTGTTCGGGCAAATCGCCGGTAATTACTTTCAGCGCTATGGCGACCAATCCGAAGAACTGGCGATGATCGCCGCCAAGAACCATCACAACGGCATTCAGAATCCTTTCGCGCACATGCAACGCGATTTTGACGTGGCCTTTTGCAATACCGTTTCTGACAAAAACCCCCTTGTTGCGGGCCCGCTGCGGCGCACGGATTGTTCGCTCGTATCGGACGGCGCGGCCGCCCTTGTGCTGGCAGCCCCCGAAGTGGCCGCAGACTTGCACCGCGCGATCCGCTTTCGGGCGCGCAGCCATACCAACGAGCCGCTCGCCCTCTCGCGCCGCGACATCACCCGTTTTGACGGCGCGCGGCGGGCATGGGAGCAGGCCTATGCCGCAAGCGGCGTTACCATCGATGATCTCAGCCTCGTGGAAACCCACGATTGTTTTACCGTCGCTGAATTGCTGGAATACGAAGCAATGGGGCTGGCCGAGCCGGGGCAAGGTGGCCGCGTGATCCGCGAAGGCTGGACGGCCAAAGACGGGCGGTTGCCGGTTAACCCTTCGGGCGGGCTGAAATCCAAAGGGCATCCCATCGGTGCAACTGGCGTGTCGATGCATGTCATGGCCGCGATGCAGCTTATGGGCGAAGCGGGTGGCATGCAGATCCCTGATGCGCAACTCGCGGGCGTGTTCAACATGGGCGGGGCGGCGGTGGCGTCCTATGCCTCCATCCTTGAGCGGGTCGCCTGATGCAGCCGGTTTCGACCCGTGTGATGAACCTGTCGCAGTTCCTAACAGAATCCGCGCGGCGATACTCAGACGACATCGGTCTGGTCTGGGGAGAGGCGACGTGGACATGGGCCACTTTGGAGGCCCGAGCGACCGCCTTTGCCGCCGCCCTGCGCGACCGCTATGGCATGCAAAAGGGCGACCGCCTGTTGGTCCAATCGGCCAACTGCAACCAGATGTTTGAGGCGGCCTTTGCCTGCTGGAAACTCGGCTGCGTCTGGGTGCCTGCCAATTTTCGGCAAACTCCCGAAGATGTCGCATGGCTCGCGGCTTCCTCGGGGGCCAAAGGTCTGCTGGCAGGGGCCGAGTTCGCGGACCACATCGCCGCCTGCGACAGGGTCGACTTTGCCGTGACCATCGGTGGGGCAGGCGTCGACGACTATGATGCGCTTGTCGCGTCCTATGCCGATGCGACAGTCACCGCTGCCGCAGTAAACCGCGACGATCCGGCGTGGTTTTTCTTTACCTCTGGCACCACGGGCAAGCCCAAAGCGGCGGTGCTGACCCACGGCCAGATGGCCTTTGTTGTGACTAACCACCTGTGTGACCTAATGCCGGGAACCGGGCCAGAGGATGCTTCTATCGTCGTGGCTCCGCTGTCACATGGCGCGGGCATTCACCAGTTGGCGCAGGTCGCGCATGGGGTCAAAACGATCCTCCCCGGAGGAACAAGGTTCGACGCCGCAGAGGTCTGGCGGTTGATCGCAAAATGGCGCGTGACCAATGCGTTTACCGTGCCAACCATCGTGAAACTGCTTGTCGAGCATCCTTCGGTCCATGAGCATGATCATTCCAGCCTGCGCTATGTCATCTATGCCGGTGCGCCCATGTACCGTGCCGATCAGGTCCGTGCGCTCGAAGTTCTAGGACCAGTTCTGGTGCAGTATTTCGGGCTGGGCGAAGTCACAGGCAACATCACTGTGCTGCCCCCGGTGCACCATTCTGTCGACGACGCCGCCATGCGCATCGGCACCTGTGGTTTCGCGCGCACCGGGATGCAGGTGCAGGTGCAAGATGACAGCGGGCGCGAAGTTGCAGCAGGGGAGACGGGCGAGGTTGCCGTTGTCGGCCCCGCTGTCTTTGCCGGATACCACAACAACGCTGAGGCAAACGCCAAATCGTTCCGCGACGGCTGGTTCCTGACCGGCGACCTTGGCCATATGGACGCCGAGGGGTTCTTGTATCTGACCGACCGCGCGTCGGATATGTATATCTCGGGCGGGTCCAATATCTATCCACGCGAGATCGAAGAGAAGATTTTGCAACATCCCGCAATCAGCGAATGCGCCGTGCTAGGGGTGCCGGACCCGACTTGGGGCGAGGTCGGAATTGTCGTCTGTGTCGCGCGCGATGAAGCGCCCGATCCCGCCGATTTGCTGGCATGGTTAAGTGCAAAGATACCCCGCTACAAAATGCCAAAAGCGGCGGTATTCTGGGACGAGATGCCCAAGTCTGGCTATGGGAAAATTACCAAAAAGCTCATTCGCGCCGAACTGATCGCGCGAGGAGATCTAGCCGGTGCCTGAGGCGCGCGCGTTGATCCATCCCGGCCCGGTCGCACAAGAGCGGATTACGGCTGTCCCCTGTCTGGCAACGCACCGCCGTGTGACGTTAAAGGCAGGATCAACGCTGCTGGCCGCGATGATCGATGCCACTAACGGAGCAGGCGCATGGTTCGATCTAAGCGATCTGCCGGTCAAAACCCTGACATTCGTCCGCCCCGCGTCCGCGCCAGACAAGCGCCATGTGGCGTGGTACAGCGCAGAAACGGTACTGGAAGATGCCGTTGTCCTACAGGCAGGGGCGCATTTGGGGCAGCGGGATGGAGCGGCCTTTGCCCATGTTCACGGTCTTTGGTCCGAGGGGAATGGAACCCGCCATGCAGGGCATTTGCTGGCAGAGGCGACTGTTTTGGTCGAGGATCACGCGGTCGATGTTTGGGTGCTTGAGGGTGCGGTGCTGGAGGCCATGCCAGACGCAGAGACAGGCTTCACCCTGTTTCGCCCCGCTGAAACAGCAAGCATGCGCGCGCCGAACGCGTTGCTGGCGACGATCCGGCCAAATATGCTAATAGATAAAGCTCTCGCGTGCTGCTTTGACGCCAGTGATCTACCGCTGAAAACCATCAAGGGGTTGGGCAGTTTGGTCGGCACCCAACTGGACGGCCCATGTTCTTTAAATGACCACGCCACTGAGGTTTTGCTAACAGAGACCACTGGGCAGGATGTGATCACCGTGGGCTTTGACGGCCCCCCGCTGTGGGGAAAGCTGACGCCGGGCGCGAACCGGGTCTGCGTGACCTTTGAGGTGCTCTTGCTCTAACGCGAGCCAAGTCCGAACCAACCGGGCGAGCCCGTGCCTCCGAATAAAACATGACCTTTTGCGCAAGGTACTGCGGGCAAACCGCGTTTGACGTTTGCACCTTATCCGCAACCGCAGCTTGACCATGCCAAATGCCAGTGGCGCTCCCTGAAGGATTCGAACCCTCGACCTGCCGATTAGAAGTCGGCTGCTCTATCCAGCTGAGCTAAGGGAGCACTGGCAGCGCTTATAGGGGCAAGCCTCGGCCCGCATCAAGAGGAACCCGACGTGCCGTGGTGGGGTTGGTCCAATATCCGACAACATTCACAGGGAGGACCATCATGACATTGCGCAACATCCTGCTCGGGGCGGCCTTGGCCAGCACCGGCACAGTCGCATTCGCCGAAGGCCATATGCAAGCCGCCGCCACTGCCGAGGTTCAGGGCGCGGACGGGCTTTCGGGCCGCGTTACACTGAACACCACCGCCTCGGGCCGCGCTTTGGTGCAGATTGACGTGTCCGGCGTGCCCGCTGGGACGCATGGGGTCCATCTGCATGAAACCGGCGATTGCAGTGCCGAAGATTTCAAATCCGCAGGCGGTCATATTGCTGACGACAAAGACCACGGCGTTCTGGCCAAGGGCGGACCCCACCCCGGTGACATGCCCAATATGGTGGTGGGCGATGACGGTATCCTGAAAGCCGAAGTGTTTCTTGACCTGCTCAGTGTCGAGCAGATGGTCAAAGACGACGATGGGGCCGCCTTTGTCATCCACGCGGATCCAGACGACTACGAATCTCAGCCTTCGGGCGACGCCGGTGGGCGCATTGCCTGCGGCGTGTTTAAAGCGTCTTGATTGGAATGAGCCTTCCCCTGCCGGGGGAGGCTTTCCGCGCCAATGACCGTCGCACATTGCACAAATCCAACCCAGTCAGCTTAGGCTATAAACCTACAAATTTGCGCTAATTGCTGCCAAATGTTTGACACATTTACCCCTTACGTTGTTCTTGCCAAAACAAGAAGGTCTCAGACCTCGACTCTGAGGGTGCGCAGTGAGCTATCAATTTACGGTCTACGATTGGTCGATGTATACGCTCCCCTCGGGCATTCCGATGTCGGATGTCATGGGGGACACGCATGCCAATGATCCAAACGCACCAGGCTATAACGGTGCCGAACCGACTTGGATTGGCGAGGAATTTATATTTGATGGTGGTTCTGGGGTCGATCTCGTCATCAATGATGACGACGATTCCTTTGACGACGATCATGTCGACGAGGGCGGCGCACAGACACTAGCCCAGGCAGTCACGATCAATGGCGTGACCTATCCTGCTGGCTCTACCATTGAGAACGAATTCTCTCTGCTCGACGCATCTGGCAACGAAGTCTACGTGCTGCGGATCAATGGGGACAATGTCGGTTTTGTCTATCCCGCTGGCAACGAGCCTTCGAAAAACGACACCTTTACTGCCTCTAGCAGCCGAGATGGCGATGGCCTTGATAGCGCGGATGGTCAAAGCTCTTCCACCAGCTATGCAACCACTGACAACCGCAGTGGCGTTGTCGAAGGCACCTCAGGGGCCGATGTCATAAATGCCAGCTATACCGGCGACCCGGACGGCGACATGATCGACAGCGGGGCCGGGGGTCCGAACAGCTATCATGATGTTGTCTACGCAGGTGACGGCAATGATCAGGTCTATTCCGGTCAGGGTGAAGACACAGTCTATGGTGGCAGTGGTGATGATTATATCGAAGGTGGTGTCGGTAACGACTCCATAGATGGCGGCTCTGGCTCTGACAGTATTCACGGCGGTGCCGGAAACGATTCCATCGTCGGCGGAGCGGGAAGCGATATTATCTACGGCGGCGACGGCGCGGACACATTGCACGGGGGCGATGGCGCGGATCTGATCAAAGGCGGGTCCGGAGACGATCTCATCTACGGCGGTGCCGGAAACGATGTGATCTACGACGAAGCTGGCAATGACGTCGTCTATGGGGATGATGGCAATGACACCATCTACATGGGGACCGGCAACGATACGTTCTATGGCGGCACCGGCATGGACTACTTCGTTGGCAACGATGGGTTCGGAAGCGACACCGTCGACGGCGGCAGCGGCGTAGACGACTACGACTTTATCGATTTTCGCGGGCACACACAGAGCGTCACCGTCACCTTCACTGGTTTCGAGGAAGGCACCGCGACAGCGGGCACGGACCATATTACCTTTACCGACATCGAAGGTGTCTGGCTCTCGCATCAGGCCGACTATATCGACGCCTCGGCCAACAGCGGCGCCATGGGCATCGGCGGCGGAGGCGGTGATGACACGATCATCAGTGGCTCGGGGGATGACTATATCCTCGGTGGGGCTGGCAACGACAGCATCCAAGGCGGCGCGGGCAATGATTCCATCTATGGCGAAGCCGGTAATGACACGATCGAAGGCGGCGCTGGCAATGACAGCATCGATGGCGGTGCCGGCGCAGACAGTATCACGGGCGGTGACGGGGCTGACATCATTCACGGTGGCACCGAAAACGATACGATCCTTGGCGGCGCGGGCAACGACAGCCTTTATGGCGACGGCGGCAATGACTGGGTAGAAGGTGGGGCAGGCGATGACCTGCTGGATGGCGGCGCTGGCAATGACACGCTCAATGGCGGCACGGGCAACGACTCACTGACCGGCGGCGCGGGCGATGACTTCTTCTATGTCAGCGACGGCCACGACACGATCTCAGACTTCAACGCCGGGAATACCGGGCCGCTTGGCGACAGCAACAGCGCCAACAATGATTTTCTAGACATCGGTGACTATTACGACAGCCTTGACGAGCTGCGCGCGGACCAAGCCGACGATGGCATCCTGAACCAATCCAACACGCATGACGACGAAGGCAACGCGGTCGACTATTCCGACAACGCGCAGTTCGGCCCCAATTCGTCGATGACGGTCCAAAACGCTGATAACAACACCTATAGCTACGACAACACCGGCATCGTTTGCTTTGCCGCGGGCACCCGCGTCATGACCCCCGAAGGCGAGGTCGCGATCGAAAACCTGCGCCCCGGTGATTTGGTCAATACGTTGGACCACGGCCCGCAGCCGCTGCTTTGGGTTGGCCAGCGCCATGTCGACGACGCGGAGTTGACCGCCAACCCGGAACTGCGCCCCGTACTGATTTCGCAAGGCGCGCTGGGCAACCGCCGCAACCTGTTGGTGTCCCGCCAACATGGTATGATGATCGGCCCGGACCACCTGGTGCGCGCGATCCACCTTGTTCGCGATATGCCCGGCGTGCGCATCGCCAATGGCAAACGCGAAGTGACATATGTGCATTTGTTCTTCGCGCGACATGAGATCGTTTTTGCAGAGGGCATCGCAAGCGAAAGCTTCTACCCCGGTCCCACCGCGCTGCGGATGCTGTCCCCCTCATCCCGCGCCGCATTTAACCGCCTTGTTCCTGCACTTGCATCAGGGCAGGCGGCGGAATGCGCCGATTTGGTTGAGGCCGCCTACGGTCCAACGGCCCGCCCCTTCATAAAGCTGTGCGACATCCCCTCCGACACCCTCGCGGCCTAACGCCGTTAAATGACGCGCGCTTGCTAACGGCTGCCTTGCGGCAGAGGTAAGTTGCGGAATCGCCCTCTCTGCAAGGTGCAACGTTTCACGCTATATAGAAGACTTATGGTGCTGCTGGAGAGGGTCGCACTCTCGCACTCAGACTGCCGCGCAGCGACGGGCGTAAGTCGAGAGACCAACCGCCATGCTAGAGGCGACGTATCCCTAAATGTGCGGGGTCAATGGTGCTGCTGGAGAGGGTCGCACTCTCGCACTCAGACTGCCGCGCAGCGGCGGGCGTAAGTCGAGAGACCAACCGTCATGCTAGGGGCGACGTATCCAACAATGTGCGGGGGCAATGGTGCTGCTGGAGAGAAACGAACTCTCGCACTCAGACTGCCGCGCAGCGGCGGGCGTAAGTCGAGAGACCAACCGTCATGCTAGGGGCGACGTATCCCTCAATGTGCGGGGTCAATGGTGCTGCTGGAGAGGGTCGCACTCTCGCACTCAGACTGACGCGCAGCGGCGGGCGTAGGTCGAGAGACCAACCGTCATGCTAGGGGCGACGTATCTAACAATGTGCGGGGTCAATGGTGCTGCTGGAGAGAATCGAACTCTCGCACTCAGACTGCCGCGCAGCGGCGGGCGTAAGTCGAGAGACCAACCGTCATGCTAGGGGCGACGTATCTAACAATGTGCGGGGTCAATGGTGCTGCTGGAGAGAATCGAACTCTCGACCTCTCCCTTACCAAGGGAGTGCTCTACCTCTGAGCTACAGCAGCGCCGTGGGCGGGTGATTAGCCCTATTCGAAATGGGGCGCAACCCCCGATCTGGACGCTTGGGGTACCCTGCGCTAGATAGGCGTCATGGCAAAGCAAAACGGCCCCGATCAGACCCGAAAAACCCCGAGCGCCCGCGACGCTCGGCTTAAAGCTGCGCTCAAGGCGAATATGGCCCGACGCAAGGCGCAGGCACGGGCGCGGGCTGATGATGTGGCGCAAGATACAGGCAATGGCCCCCAAGGGTCAGAAAAGGAAAGCTGAACGATGGATTCGATTCTGGTAAAAGGCGGCGGCGCGCTGAACGGGCAAATTCCCATCGCGGGGGCCAAAAACGCCTGTCTGGCGCTGATGCCTGCGACATTGCTCAGCGAAGAGCCGCTGACCCTGACCAACGCGCCCCGTCTGAGCGACATTCGCACCATGACCGAACTGTTGCAGTCGCTGGGGGCCGAGGTCACGTCGATGCAAGACGGCAAGGTGATTGCCATGTCCTGCCACGGCGAGATCAACACCCGCGCCGAATATGACATCGTGCGCAAGATGCGCGCCTCGAACCTCGTGCTCGGCCCGCTGCTGGCCCGCGAAGGCCATGCCGAGGTGTCGCTCCCCGGCGGCTGTGCCATTGGCGCGCGTCCGATGGACATTCACACCGACGGACTGGCTAAAATGGGCGCGGAAATCGACCTGCGCGATGGCTACCTCTATGCGAAAGCCACGGGCGGCAAGCTTAAGGGCGCTGTGATCGACTTCCCCTTCGCCTCGGTCGGCGCTACGGAAAACATCCTGATGGCCGCCACGCTCGCAAAAGGCACCACCGTCATCAACAACGCCGCCCGCGAGCCGGAAATCGTTGATCTCGCTGACTGCCTGCGGGCCATGGGCGCACAGATCGAAGGCGACGGCACGTCGAGCATCACCATCCAAGGCGTCGACAGCCTGCACGGCGCGACCCATCAGGTCGTCACAGACCGGATTGAGCTTGGCACCTATATGCTCGCCCCCGCTTTCTGCGGCGGCGAAGTGGAACTGCTCGGCGGGCGCATCGACCTGCTCGAAGCCTTCTGCGAGAAGCTGGACGCGGCGGGAATTGAAGTCACCGAGACCGACAAGGGTCTCAAAGTCGCACGCCGCAATGGCCGCATCTCGGCTGTGGACGTTACAACAGAACCCTTCCCCGGCTTCCCGACCGATCTGCAAGCGCAGATGATGGCGCTGCTGTGCACCGCCGAGGGCACCTCGGTGCTGGAAGAGAAGATTTTCGAGAACCGTTTCATGCACGCCCCCGAGCTGATCCGCATGGGCGCGCGCATTGACGTGCACGGCGGCACGGCCACGGTGCACGGCGTCGAAAAGCTCAAAGGCGCGCCTGTTATGGCAACCGATCTGCGGGCCTCGATTTCTCTGATCCTCGCCGGTCTGGCGGCCAAGGGTGAAACCACGGTCAGCCGCGTCTACCACCTTGACCGCGGCTATGAGCATGTCGTGGCCAAGCTGCGCGGTGTCGGGGCAGAGATCGAAAGGATCAACACCAAATGACCCAAGACGCACGTTTCGAAGATGGCCGCGAAGCGCCCCTGAACCTCGGCGCGCTCGACGCCGAGGATCTGACGGTGATCGCCTCGCTCACCCAAGACGCGGTCTTTCCGGCCTCGGAAATGCGCTGGCACCGCACCGGCGCGCGTTTCGCGTTGCTGCTCAACCGCCTGCGCCATGAGGATACGGGCGCAGACCGCCATGCCCCGGAACGTGTGCAATCGGTGCTGATGTTCAACAACGTCCTGCGCGTCGCCAGCCAAGGCGTGCCCAAGGGCGACGCTGACACGATCCTGTCGCTGCTCGACATCACCTTCGAGCAGACCGACGCGCCCTCGGGCCATGTGACCCTGACCCTCGCAGGCGACGGCGCGATCCGGCTTGAGGTTGAAGCGCTGGAAGTGACCCTCAAGGACGTGACCCGCCCCTATGTCGCGCCCTCCAAGAAACGGCCCGTTCACCCCGAATGACGCCCGCCTAAGGGCGCAAGGATCGATCCGATGCCTGAACTCAAACAAAACCGATTTATTGGCGGCCGCTTAGCGGCACGGCTGACTGAAGCGTCCGGTTGGGCATTAATCCTGCTCGGGCTGGCTGTCGGTGTGTTTCAACTTCTGGCTTCGTTTTCCCTTGTGACACTCGTGCTGCCTCTTGGGACTATTGCCGGGGGGTTGTCAGTTATTCTTGCGGGGCAAGTTGCGCGTGCAATCTTCGACAACGCCCAAGACACCCGCGCCATGCGGCTCGCGCAGCGCAAGCCGCCCGCCGCCGCTGGCCCGACCAATGCGGGCCTGCGTGCCGAACCCAGCCTGCGCCGCCCCGGTTCCTAACCCCTTCTCGCCGCCCCTCGGGCCGCCCCTTCTGCGAAAGACCCCCATGCCCGTCACGCTCGATGCCTCCGCCGCCGATTTCGAAACCGCTTTCGACAAACTGCTCAACGCCAAGCGCGAGGACAGCCCCGATGTCGACGCCGTGGTGGCGGAGATCATCGCCGATGTGCGCGCCCGTGGCGACGCTGCCGTGATCGAACTTTCCGCCAAATTCGACCGCGTGACCCTCACCCCCGAGACCCTGCGCATCAGGGCCGCAGAGGTCGACGCCGCCGTGGCCGAAGTCTCCCCCGAGGACCGCAAAGCGCTGGAACTCGCCGCCGACCGCATCCGCGCCTATCACGCGCGGCAACTGCCCGAAGACGCCGAATGGACCGACCCTGACGGCGCCACCCTCGGCTGGCGCTGGACGCCGGTCTCTGCCGCTGGCCTCTATGTGCCCGGCGGTCTGGCGAGCTATCCCTCTTCAGTGCTGATGAACGCGATCCCCGCCAAGGTCGCAGGCGTCGAGCGCCTTGCCATGGTCGTGCCAACCCCCGACGGCGTGCTGAACCCGCTGGTCCTGCTCGCCGCCCGTATCGCCGGGGTGGACGAGATCTACCGCATCGGCGGCGCGCAGGCGGTGGCAGCCTTGGCCTATGGCACCGCGACGATCCCGCCCGTCGATAAGATCACCGGCCCCGGCAACGCCTTCGTCGCCGCCGCCAAACGTCGGGTTTTCGGCAAGGTCGGCATCGACATGATCGCTGGCCCGTCGGAAATCCTCGTCATCGCGGATGGGGACAACGACCCCGACTTCATCGCCCTCGACCTGCTCAGTCAAGCCGAGCACGACGAGAGCGCCCAGAGCATCCTCATCACCACCGACCCTGCCTTTGGCCAAGCGGTGGAAGAAGCTGTCGAGAAACGCCTGCTGACCTTAGAACGCCGCGCCATCGCGGGCGTCAGCTGGCGCGACAACGGCGCGGTGATCACCGTGCCGGACCTCGACGCCGCCGCAGCCCTCAGCAACCGCATCGCGCCCGAACACCTCGAGCTTTGCGTGGCGGACCCTCAAGGGCTTTCGGCCAAGATCACCCATGCGGGCGCGATCTTCCTCGGCCAGTGGACGCCTGAGGCCATTGGCGACTATGTCGGCGGCCCGAACCACGTGCTGCCCACCGCCCGCTCGGCGCGCTTCTCCTCGGGGCTTTCGGTGCTCGACTTTATGAAGCGCACCACGCTGGCGCAGATGTCGCCTGAAGCTTTGCGCGCCATCGGGCCGTCGGCACAGCGTCTGGCGCAATCCGAAAGCCTCGAAGCCCACGGCCTGTCGGTCACCGCCCGCCTGCGCAAGCTGAACACTTAGGGCCGGGCCACTGAGGGCATCGCCCTCCCTGGTGGGCGATCCTAACGTCGCAGGATGACACGCGGGGTCAACAAGCGTTGGCCAATCCGTCTGTTGAAATGTCGCAAAATCGCCCTCCGGGGGGAGGGAGGGCGATGCCCGTGGTTCCCACGGGCGGGGCGTTTGAAGTCGCAGCGCACCTTTCTGTGAGCATTGATCAGAATCGCCGTAGCTATGCTATGATGCCTTAATCCCCGCAGCGGGATCGGTCTGATTTCGCGGGGCAATCGCCCCTGCGGGCACCCATTAAGGGAGCATATCATGGCCAACCCAACGCAACCCAAGATCATCGGCAACCCCCTGACCTTCGCGGCCCATACCGCGCAGAGCGGCTCGCGCTACATCGGCGACGGCATGCACGAGCTTGGCGCCCACGACCAAGCCCCGGTCGACTATTACGACCTCTCCATGTCCGACCTCACCCAATCCCTGCGCAAGGGCCTCGACGATTTCGCCGCCATGCGCAGCGACGTGATTTTCATCGTGCTGGTCTACCCGGTCATTGGCCTGTTGCTGGCCGTCTTCGCCATCAACCGCGACCTGCTGCCGCTGCTCTTCCCGCTGATCTCCGGCTTTGCCCTGCTCGGCCCCGTCGCCTCCATCGGCCTTTATGAACTCAGCCGCCGCCGCGAAGCGGGGCTGCCAACCGGCTGGGGTGATGCGTTCAACGTCATCAAATCTCCCTCCTTCACGCCCATTATGGTGCTCGGCGGCTACCTCCTGATGCTCTTTGCCGCATGGATGCTGGTGGCCTTTGGCCTCTATAACGTCACCCTCGGCCCCGAAGCGCCCGCCTCGGCCATGGCGCTGCTCAGCGACGTTTTCACCACCAGCGCCGGCCTCACCATGCTCATCGCGGGCCTCCTGATCGGCGGGGTCTTTGCCGCTGCCGTATTGGCCTCCACCGTGGTCTCCTTCCCGATGCTGCTCGACCGCCATGTCGGCCTGCCGCGCGCGGTCGCCACCTCCGTCGAAGTGACCAAACGCAACCCGCTGGTCGTGGCGACATGGGGCGCAATCGTCGTGGCGCTGCTGGCCGTCGGAGTGCTCACGCTCTTTATCGGCATGATCGTCGTGCTGCCGGTGCTGGGCCATGCCACATGGCACCTCTACCGCGAAGCCGTCGTGCCGCGCCACGCGGAGCCTACTGCCACAACCCCATAGGTCATCATCCCGCATTGCCCCATCCCCACCGCTGCGCTATCCACAAACGGTATCGCCAGCAAAAAGGATGCGCCGATGACCCGCATCACCCATATCGCGCTTGATGACGCGAACATGCCGCCCCCCACGCCCGAGATCGATCAGGAGCGTAAAGTGGCCATGTTCGACCTGCTGGAGGAGAACAGTTTCGTCCTGCCCGCCCGCGATAAAGGCCCGGCCCCCGAAGGCCCCTACCACCTGTCCCTTTCGATCCGCGACAAACGGCTGGTCTTTGATGTGCAGACGGAAGGCGCTGAAAAGGCCGCAGAATTCCACCTCTCGCTCGGCCCCTTCCGGCAGGTGGTCAAAGACTACTTCCAAATCTGCGAAAGCTATTTCGAGGCGGTCAAGAAACTCCCCCCCAGCCAGATCGAGACCATCGACATGGCCCGCCGTGGCATCCACAACGAAGGCTCCCGCGTACTGCAAGAGCGCCTCTCGGGCAAAGCCGAGATCGACACCGACACCGCGCGGCGTCTCTTCACCCTGATCTGCGTCCTACATTTCGGCGGCTGAATGACGCAGCTGCCCCAATCCGTGCTGTTTTGCTGCGACCACAACGCAGTGCGCTCGCCCATGGCCGAGGGGCTGATGAAGAAATTCTACGGCACCGGCACCTATGTGCAGTCCGTGGGCGTCAAGAACGATATGGAGATCGACGGCTTTTCCATCGCGGTCTGTAGTGAGTTGGACGTCGAACTCGACCGCCACCGCAGCCGCAGCTTTGACGAAATGGAAGACTGGGGCGACGACCTCGGCTCATTTGATCTGGTCATCGCGCTCAGCCCCGCCAGCCAGCGCCGCGCATTGGAACTGACGCGCTTTTACCACCTCGATGTCGAATACTGGCCGATCCTCGACCCAACCGGCTTGGGCGAAAACCGCGAGGCCAAGCTCACCCAGTTCCGCGCCGCCCGCGATCAGATCGTCGGACGGCTGATTGACCGGTTCGGCCCGCCGCTGGAAGACGGCTAAACCCGCTTAGGTTCTGGAACACACCGCCGCAGCGTTCTGACCAAAGGCCTTCCAAGTGCTCCAAAAAGCGTTGTCGCCCGAATTGTCGGATTGGCGCATTTCCTGCAAGCGGTGGGGATCGCTGAACAACTTGGCCCCCTGCCGCTGTTCGGACCACGACAGAGACTGATCCGCCACCGCCTGTACACAGCCGCAACGCGTCGTGCTGGCCTCGCGCCGTCCTGCGGCCAAACAGGCCTTTTGGATCGGTCCACTTGCAAAAAGCACCGGCGCAGATGCAAAACGCCCCACGGCCGCATCGCTCGAATACCGGCTGCCACCACAGCCCGCCAAAACGCCAAGCGCCATCAAACTCACAACTATCCGCATTAATTTGCCCTATTGCTGTGGGCCATGGGGTTTTCCCCTTGTCGGCCCGGTCTGCTCTGCGGCCCAGTATGCCGCAAAACAGGGCTTCGCGCAATTCTCCTTTGGCCGGGCGCAGGCGCGACGTTGCGATAAAGCGCCGTATGGGCCGGGCAGGGGCCGCCCGCGCGTTCATGACCAATTGACGCAGACGCAGCACTGCGCCATATCCCCCTGCATGACACCGCTTGAAAACATCCGCAATTTCTCCATCGTCGCGCATATCGACCACGGGAAATCCACGCTCGCCGACCGGCTGATCCAATCCACCAAAACGGTGGCCGAC
>Ga0209345_10001380_pt1 | contig 29140 bp, 22 predicted proteins | sample Cruoilmetagenom7_FD_187294 | JGI IMG/M metagenome (GOLD analysis project Ga0209345, IMG submission 187294) | Oil polluted marine microbial communities from Coal Oil Point, Santa Barbara, California, USA - Sample 7 (SPAdes) (version 2) | ecosystem: Environmental > Aquatic > Marine > Oil seeps ...
GCTGGGATCGAGGCGGGGACCGAGGCGAGGTTCACATCGCCGTAGAAGGCCCGCACGAGGGAGGTCAGTCCGGTCGCACCCCATTGATCGAGTGAGACAATGTTGTTCGAGAGCGAGTCGAAACGACTGACATTCCCTTCGATCTGGACGGCGTGAGGGCCGCTCCCGGCATAGCTGTGTGTCATCCGGACGCTCGCAGCCGACGACACCGTGCGGGTTGAGACGGCACCGTCTCCCCAGAAGACCCTGACGCTCCCGTTGTCGGGAAGCCAGAGGTCGAGCCCGACGCTGCTGCCGGTGAAGGTCATTGCCAGTGCCGAGCCGTCATTGGCCGGCTCGGGGGCGCCGCAGTAGCCCCAGACCGGCTGCGAGGCGGCATTCGAAGCGCCGAAATTCGTGGGTTCGCTGCTGAATTGAGGAACGCACCAATCCTTGAGGTGACCGGTGTAACTCGAGGCACCGTTGAACATGCCTCCCATGGCTGTCGCCGTGCTCATGTCCCAGGTAGAAAGATCCTGGTTGAAGGTCTGGTTGCCACTGAGCATGTAGGAGAACTGGGTGACCTTGCCGACATCCCACGTGGCTGGGCCAGATGGGTTGCCGCTGCCGGAGAATGCATAGCCGAGATCGGTTACCGTGCTGGGGAGGGCCTCGGGCACCGCCTGGAGCAGGCTGTCGGACAGGAATGATCGGTTGAGCGAGGCAATCGGCGCAGCACCCCATTGCTTGAGCTCGACCATGTTGTTGCTGGCGCTCTTGAAGGCGCGGATCGGGCCGGAAACGGCAACGTCATGTGGGCCTTCGTCGGCATAGGTGTAGGTGTAGTTTGCCACGCCGGGCGCGACGGACTGCACCTCGCTCGGGGTCCAGTAGACCTCGGCTGCATCAAGGGCGTCGAGCTCGAGCGTGACCTGCGTGCCCTGGAAGGAGAAGAGCAGCGAGCCGTTTGGGAAACCTGCCGCGCCAGCAAGATCGGGGGCTGTGATTTCACCCTCGGCGGGGGCCTCGAGGGTGGACTCGGCCATGTCGACCCCGGCCCCCTGGAAGATGTCTCGCACCTGAATGCCGAGCGTGGAAAGGGTGGTGATGGAGACCAGCGCAACAAGGCCTGCGAGAAACCCGTATTCGAGAAGGGCGGCACCTTCGTGCGACTTGCGCGAAGAGATTCGTTTTTTGATATTCATGTGTCTGTATTCCTTGGCTCGAGCGGTCGTGTCGGGGCTCTGTCAGCGCAAGAAGTAGGTTTTGATCTGCGTCCACGGAAACGGACCGCCGCGTGGAGCGGCCCGGATGCAGAGCACAGTGTGCCGAGTTCCTTTTGGCCGTATCGGGGTGGCCGCTATGCTCTCGGTATTTCGCGAGAAAAACCTTTTGTGTCGGCCGCGTCGACGCCGGACCTTGCGATCAGACGATCGCCTTCACGGCGAGATCTCGCGTCGACACCCGACGCCATGAAAACCGTCCCCTACAGCGTCCGCGTCCAGCGCCTCTGACGGGGAAGACATTTTCGGACTTCCATGAAAAAAGCCTCCCCTCGTGTGGAGGGGAGGCGTGGGCTCGCTGCTGGCGTGGTTGGCGGGCTCAGATCAGCTGGAGCTGACGGGTGCCGGATGAGGGTTCGTGAGGGGCTGGGGAGGCCTTCGCGAGACGTTTCACGGAGCGGCGCATGGCGCCGGTGCAGTGCGCCATGACGCTGGCCATGGCGATGTAGGCCTGTCGCCAGTCGATCGACTGCCCGAGGACCTCGTGCGCCAGGGTGGGCGACAGGAACTCGATCAGGCCGTCCGGAGCCGACTTGACCCGGGCGTGCTCTTTTGGGGTAAGCAGGCGTTCCTTGCCGTCCTCGCGGGTCAGGAACGGCTCGGTTGAGCGACGCTTCATATAGTGCCGGCCGATCGTGCCGCAGCTTGTCTCCTCACCGGTCAGAAGCTGACGACCGAAGTTCTTGCCTTCGGCGGCATCGCGGACGGCCTTGTCCTTGAGATACTGGTTGGCCGACCAGGCCGTCTCGGGCACCTCGCTCTCGAGGATCTCGGACAGGCGTCGGCGCGGGCCGCTGGCCGCCTCGTGGACCATGTCGAAAGCGAAGCCATGCGCGAGACCCGCCGAGAGAGCGACGAACCAGTAGCGCTTTCGGTTCTCGATCGAGCCGGTATCGGCGCTGTCCATGATGCGCTCGAAGATCTTGTAGCCGAGACGCTCGAGCTCGGTCTTGAGCAGCACATAGGCGGCCGAGCTGCGAGCCTCTGCGACGTTTTCGCTGATCAGGACGGCAGGATTGGCGGCGCGGATGGCATTCATCGTGCCGAACAGGGCGGCAGCACCCTCGTGCGCCTCGGGGTCCTTGCCGTGCTTGGCGCGTCCGGCCTTGGAGAAACCCGAGCAGGGCATCGAGAAGGACAGGATGTCGACCGGTTGGAAGAAGCAGGTCTCGATCTCCTCGGCCCGTCCGATCAGGGCGGTCGTGGTATCGGTGATGGCGTAGTTCCCGGCATATCCGGCCTGAAGGTATTTCAGCTCGGCATCGACGACCCATGCCAGCTGGGCGGATTTTCCGAAATCTTCGATGGCGGAATGGATTGCATGAGTCGAGATGCCGCCGCCGGTGAACATCGACGCCTCGCGCAACCGGCCTTCGGCGATGGCGGTTCGGAACCGGCTTTCCCGGTCGGCCTGCGCGGCGGTTTCGTGATGCAGCGAGACTTCGATGCACCCTTCGGTGAAGACCACGCGCACCCGGCTGCCGGAGCCGAAATGGTTTTCCAGTTCCTTGAGGGCGATGTCGAGGATCGGGATTTCGCGCCCGTTGCGGGACTTTCCGCTGACGGCCCGGATGCCTGCCTCGTCGAGGCGCAGCACCATGCGACCGGCGTCGAAGGAAATCGTGTAGCGCGCACCGCGGAAAAATCCGGCAGCGCCGAGCTTCACCCCCTCGATCCAGAGGCGAGGGCGATCCTTGTTGGTTCCGATGGTCTGGTAGCTCACTTGGGTGGGGGTGGTCATCCTGTGCCTCTTCTTCCTCGAAAGCGACAGCGGCAGCTGGCTTGAACGTGTCATGGAAAAACGAACCTGGTGTGTCGCGGGGTGCGGTCGGCTCTCGAGCAATGAGCCGCCCGCCGCGCAGCGGCACAGGTCCTTCTCAGAGGACCAGAGCCTCGAATTGGCGCTTACCAGGCCGGCGTGGCGACGCGATCGTCCTCGTCGTCTGCCGGCTCCCCGTCGATCTCGATGAGGGGGAGTTCCTCGTCATCGACCGAGGCTTCGGCAAGGATCGGTGTGCCGTCGGGCCAGGCACCGAAGTTGGCGTCGGCGCAGTCGACATGTTTGCGCACGAGCGCGCGGGCCTCGTCAACCGTTCCGGCCTTCACGCGAATGGTCGCGAAGAGTTTCACGTCGAATGCGTATTCCTTCTGGATCGTGGTGTCGGTCATTCTGCTATCTTCCTCGATTGGTATGGTTTTGCTGGACGCGGTCCGCAGACCCCCGCCTGTGGTTGCAAAGGCGGGGGTCCGCGGCGCGTTCGGTGCGCTTCGGGAATGTGGGTTTGTTCTGCTCGAGAAAGACAGACAGGCAGGCTCACCCTCAGTTCGGCATGCAGCCGTTGCTGGGATCACCCAGCAAGATCCAGTCGAAATGTTTGGCGAAGGTGTCATATTAGGAGTTGTCGAGTGCCGTAATGCCGTCATGACGTTGGAATTTCATAGCCACGGATGGGGGCTGTGGAGGCAATCGACGTCAATCCGGCTCTTCGGGGAATGAGGGCTGTCAAAAAATCGACTGGGACCATCCGTTTTGCAGGTGGTTCCGATCAAGCGCCTTGATGTCGACCCCGCCCGGACGCGGGGCGGGATCGACGGGTTTGGTTGTTCAGATGCTGGCGGCGCGCACGAGCTGCGCACCGACCAAGGCCGGAGCCTTGGTTGCCGTCCGGGATTGCACCTCCCTCGCGATGCGCCCCGGTGCTTCGTGCTTCATCTCCTCGCGCATTGCCGATCCCAGGGCGATCAGCATGGCCCTGATATAGGCGTCAGGTCCGCTTCCGGGTGTGACCAGGGGCCCCGGTGCCTCGGCGGCAAGGTCGCCGCGGATGGCGTCCGGGAGGTCGTCCTGCACGTCGGCGCTTCCGGCACGGACGGGGAGCATCTCGGACAGGACGGTGCCGTTCAGAGGTGCTGTGTGGCCGATCGGGACGTGCCAGAGGATCTGGGCGTGCTCGGACATGCGGGAGATCTCATTCTTGCGGGCGAAGAGGTGGATGCGATTGGCATCGACTTCGAGACTGCCCGGTCCGGAGATCCGGGCGCGGTAAAGCTTTCGTGCCAGCCGATCGTCAAGTGTGAGCCGGTATCCGATCCACTCGCCCCCTTGCGGGGCGCCGCCGCTCAGGGCAGCGCGATCGCCGGGGCCGATGAGAAGCATGGCATCGGGAGAGCAGAGCTCGTCGAGCGTGGACCGGGTCAGGGAAGAGGCGACGAGATTGCGCGTCGCCGTGGCCTTGCTGCGCAGGCGAAGGATTTCCCGCAGCATGTCGACCGGCTCGAGCGCGTCGGATCGGGCTCGCTCGAGGCGCATGTCATCGGTGCCGTCCTCCCTGGCGAAGAAGCCGGAATCGCTCAGGGAGAGACCCCCCATCAAGAGATCGCAGACATTGGCGCGCGAAGAGGCATACTCACCCAGGGAGGCGACGAGGGTATCCCTGTTCCGGTAGGCGGGTGAGGGCGAGGGGGCGATGGTGGCTCCGTTCGGCCAGGCGTTCGGATCGGCCATCTCATCGGCGCACTCGTCGCACCAGGCGGCAAGCTCGGTCCAGCGGTCCCGCGGCGCGTGGTCCGGCAGGATCTTGGCGAGAAGCGCCTCGACGCGGGGGCGGTCGCGCAGGCGAAGAAGGTAGTGGATCGCCGGACCGGGCATGGCGAAGTAGCTCTCGAGGATCATGCTGGGCGGAAGGATATGGGCCGCGGGGGCGGCGCTCTGGAGGTTTGTCATCTGTCTGTCTTTCTGATGCTTTGGGAAGGTCCCTGCGCGCTCGGCGCGCCGGGTGGGCGGTTTCAAAGGTGGATGAGGAGATCGTGGTCCCAGGCCTGCCGGCGCCTGCCGGCCTGCCCGATGGTCATGCGCCTGAACTCGTAATCGCAGCCATGCACGACGTTCACGATCTCGCAGATCCAGTGGAAGGCCAGATCCTCCAGAACGGGCCCGTGCTCGCACGGCCGCGGATCGGACAGGTCCATCCTCGCAGTTCCGTAATAGCCGACCTCGAAAAAGCTTGCGTCCGTCTCGTCCTCGATCTCGAGGGCCTCGCGCTTGACCGCGTGAATTGTGGGCGTCGCCGCGCCCAGACCGCGGGCGGTGAGGAAGGCCAGGAAGGCGTCGCGATCCTTCTCGTCGAAGCAGATGACCCGCGCATGACGGATCAGGCAGGCGAGTTCGCCCACCGAGAGATCGCCAAGCCTTAGATGACGATCCGGCACTTCGAAGAAGCGATCGTTCTGGCCGAGCCTGACCCGGGCTCCGATCCAGGCACCACCCTCGGGGAGGGTTTCCTGCTCGCGGTCGAGATCCCAGCTCAGGCTGCGCTGGTTTGCCGGGGAGGCAATGATCAGGGCGGTATCGGGGAAGATCGCCGCGGCTTCAGCGGGAGAAATGGAGGCGCGATAGAGGCAGCGCTTCGGGAGCCCATCTCTCCTGAGATCGTAGAGGAAGTCGAGGAAATCCTGCCGGGTGCCGCTACAGGATTTGAAAGCCGCGAGTTTTTCGGCAGGCGTCATGCTCATCGCCGCATGGACCGCAAGGCGTTCGGGCCAGGCAAGTGCAGCGGCGATGATGTCGGTATGGCTGATCCCGTCGACGAAGGCGATGGGGGCCTCCTCGAGGCCTGCGCTGACGATGAAGGCCTCCTCGCGCTCCTGGTCTCCCGTGAGACGAGCAGGACCCTGGGCCAGGGCGCTGCGGAGGGCGGCATAGCTGCCGAAGCCCGCGCTGCGCGCGATGAGCTCGAGGCGGCTTTGCGGTGAGACCGAACGGTCGAAGACACGGGCGGCTGCGGCTTTTAGCCGGTCAAGATCCGCGCAGGTCAATTGGTATGCAGGAAAGCACTGCGTCATCGATATCTCCCAAACGTCCATTCTGCCGATTACTTGGACATGGCTGGGTGGACATCGTGGTCCGCATGTCGTGGGATTGTCTTGGATGATGCAGTTCGACCCGGCAGAAGGTCAGGCATTGCGGCCATGAAGAGAGAATAGGCCGGCAGGGAGATCCTCCAAAGGGGCGCCGAAAATTTTTTGACATAGAGACAATCTTCCTGGCACCCGCCCGGTCTCGCCCCGGAGGACGGGCGGGTGCGGTCCCGCCAGATGCTGGATCGGGCGACTGGCGGGAGTGGGTCATTCGGCAGCCGTTGCGCGGCCGCTGCTGGTGCAGGACAGGCCGATCGGGCGACTCAACCGTATTCTGGCGCGATCGGGCCGCAAGGCGATTCGAGAGAAACCGAAAGATCTGCAAGACCGCCTTGGCTCCACCTTCGCCGAGGTGAACCCGGTCTATTCGCCGCAGACCCGATCGGCCTGGGGCCTCGTCTCGAAGGCGATCTGCCAGGGTCAGTCGAAATTCTCGTGCCGCGGCTGCGGTCATGAGATCAATGCCGGGGCGAATGCCGTGCGCGATCTGGAGAGCGGACGTTCCTCCTATGATTGTATCGCGCCACACGGAAGACGACGGGCGAAGCCCAAGGCCACAACATCTGGTGACTCATCTATCCGCGGGGTGATCACCAACGCAGGCATGCCCAAAACTAAGGTCGATGCGGTTTTTTAGTTTTTCCCACTGGAACAATATCTCCCCCGAGATCTGTGGACCAGAGAGACGAGGCAGACATGAAGACGAACTCGAGATTGCGCCGTGGCGCTGCACTGGTAGATTACGGCCTGCTTGCCGGCCTGGTCGCAATCGGAGCCATCGGCGTGGTTGCTTCGTCCGGAGAAAAAGTCGCCCGCGCCTATTGCACGGCGAATAATGGAATGGCGCAGATAACTGGCGCAGAACCACAGGCTGAATGTCTCGACAGCGTCGACCCGGGTGTCGCACTCACGGATGGAGAGCGGTTCGTCAATTACCCGGTTACGCGGCAGCCGGATTTCGCGAACGTCCTGTTCGCAAATTCCGTTGTTGGAGACCAGATCATCCTGGTCCCATCGTCGCCGTCGGATGCCGCGGAATACTGGCTCGATACGACGATTGCCTCCCGAGATGCATACGATCCATCCCGCACCATCTCCTCCTGCTACAGCATCGGAGGCGGGGTCGAGCCGATCTGCGCCGCCCCGGGATCGAACTCGGCCATTTTGGTGCCGGCCGACGCTGCCGAGATTGGCTACGCGGTTACCGTTATTACGGACACCGACATGCCCTGGGGCAACGATGTCGGCATCTCCATCCCGGCAGGTGCCACCACCCCCTTGCAAAACTGGGCGGTCGACGTGGCACGCGAGGACGGTCCGGCTGTCGTTTCAAACTTCTCGGTATCGTTCGGGCCGCAGACCTTCAGTGCTGCCGATACCGGATGGACTTACGCAGATTGGGCTGTAATCGGCGGAAAATTCAACCAGACCCTGGATTTCCGACTGACCGCGGTATCTGGAGGTGAATACAGGCGGCGTCGGGCCTGCTATTTGCCGACAGCGGATGAGGCTCCGGTCTGCGGAGTCATCGCGGGCTCTACATCAACTGCACAGGTAGCTGTGGCGCCTGGCAGCTACGCCCTGGGCTACATGGTCGAGTTGCCTGCAAAGGGAGCGGGCACCGACTGGGTCGTGGAGGAAGATGCCGTCGTTCGCCAGGCCGCCACCACTCTCACTTCCGAGCGCATCCAGATCACCCGGCCGAACGAACCTGCCAATGCAGGAACGATGAGCGCCGCTTTCATGTCGCCCTGGCGGTTCGCCCAGACCGATTCCGGGTGGACCGAGGCGGAGTTCATTTCGCTCTCCAGCGATCGCAACGTGGCGCTCAGCATGGAGGTCTACCGAGAGAACAATCATACGTTCAACCGCCGCGCCTGCTACAAGACGAGCCCCGGCGGCACGCCTGTCTGCGGAAATCCGCAGGATGTCGGAGTGGCAAGCATCTCGGTTCCCGTCGATGCGGTCGAGGTGGGCTACATGATCGAACTTCCGGCCCAAGCCGTCGGCAACGATTTGTCGATCTCCAACACGCTCCGCCTGCGCTACGAGACCACGTATCTGTTCAACGGCAGTGTCGAGACGATCCGTCCGAACGAACCCTACGATCAGGGCGGTATCGCGACGTCTTTCAGCACGCCCTACACCTTCATGCAGGCTGACAGCAGCTGGACGAACGGCGAATTCGTGGCTCTGACTGGCATCCGGAATACGGATATGGTATTGAGCATTGGTCGCGTCGGCACGGGTTATCTTGGGAGGCGTGCCTGCTATCGGGTGGTCTCCGGCGGAGAAACGATCTGTGGAGCGTCTCAGACGACGAACGCAGCTCAAGTCACGGTTCCGGTGGATGCGGTGGAGATCGGCTATGCGATCCAGCTTCCCTCGCCCGGTGCCGGGCCTGACTGGACCAGCGATATCACCGTCGCCTATTTCGGACCGGCCGGGTCTGTTACCAGCTCGACAGTCACCCTGATCCGGCCCAACGAGCCGTATCAGTTCGGATCGAGTGAAGCCTTTGCCGCCACCTGGACATTCGGCCAGTCGGACACCGACTGGACCAAGGGGCAGTTCGTCAGCCTGACCGGCACCCGCAATGCCGATATCTACCTCTCGCTCAGGAATGTTGGCGGTTTGAGCTATACCCGCCGGGCTTGCTACACGACCGTGGTCGGCGGCACCCCGATCTGCGGCGGGGATACGAGTTCCAGGTCTGCGGCGGTGGTGACAATCCCGCCCAATGCCGTCGAGGCGGGATACATGGCGAAGCTTCCGCCTACCTATGTCGGCGATGACTGGACATCGACGGAGGATCTGAATCTCTACGGTCGCGACGGAACGTCCCTTCAGCGACTGAATGTTACGCTCGTCCGTCCCAACGAGCCCTACGACCGTGGCGGAACCTCCAGCAACTTCTCGACGGACTATGTCTTCGCATCTTCCGCGACCGGCTGGACCGAGGGTGAATTCATCGGGCTCACGGGCAGCAGGAATGTCAACCTGACGATGAACATGAGCAAGATCTGGGGTGCGAATTTCAACCGTCGCGTCTGCTACAAGACGACGGTCGGTGGTGTGCCGACCTGTGGCGCGAACGGAACGGGATCAATTTCGATCTCTGTCCCCATCGATGCCGTTGAGGTCGGGTATATGGTCGAGCTGCCGCCGACGACGTATACTTATAGCGCCCAGGAGTCCATTCGTCTCTACCACAGCAATTATACGCTTCAGGACGTAACTTCGAACCTGTCGCGATGAACGCATTCTGTCCCGGGCCATGGACCGGGACAGAATGCCTGGCAGGCCCGATCTCGCCAGGGGTGCTGGAAATCCGACGGTGGCCGATCGGCTCGCGATCTGGCCCGGGATATCGAGGATGCGTGTGATGCCGCTGACAGGTCTCCAGCGTAAAATCCGGCGCGTTGTTGCGGCCAGACGGCTCTCTCGGGACATCGACGTGTTGGAGATCATGTAGCTACTGCAAATCCAGCAGCTACGGCACTTCGGGGTCCACCTGACCTCCCCGTCAGGAGCGCCGAGTGGCGCTTCCAGTAGGGGTTGGTCAGCCTTGGGTCCGGGGCGCTCTCCCTGGCGCCCGACTTTCCTCGTCGCGGTCGTGACATCGGGCGCCCACTGCCACGCCCGCGCGGCTTGCCGGTAGGTCCGCCACCAGCGCGCTTGCGCGGCGGCGCGCCGGCGTAGACCTCATCCACTTCGATGATGTCCGCCGAGATCGGCTCACGAACCACCCATGCCATCATGGCGCGCACCCGATGCGCCAGGAACCATGCCGACCGCTGCTGGATTCCGAGCATGTCGGCGAGGCGCAGCGAGGCTATGTCATGATCACCATGGTCATGGGATAGGTTTTCAAGTCGGACAAGGTTTAGGCTTTCATGTCGAAGATGTCGCGAAAATGGGCTCGCCCGCCGCCTTCGAGGGGCGGCGGGATGTAGTGAGACGCGACGGGGCGATGGCCGTTCTGCGGCTGGTGGTTCAGAACCGGCGTGGCGGGGTCTGACTGGTGGTGACCGCCCAGAAATCGTCCGACCGCTTCTCGAAGGTGCCGGCCGCGCGCGCGTCGCTCTGGTAAAACTGTCCCGTCCGGATGCCGGGCGCATAGTCCTGCTCGACCCAGCCACGGGCGTCGTCGTGCGGGAAACGGTATCCGACGTGCCCGAGATCCTTGGCGCCCTTGTAGTGGGCATCGCGTAGATGCAGCGGGACCGGGATCGGCGCCCCGTTCTTCACGGCGGACATGGCCAGGGAAATGCCGCGGCAGGCGGAGTTCGACTTCGGCGCCCGGGCCACGTGAAGCGCGGCGTGGGCGAGAATGATCTGGGCCTCGGGATAGCCGATCATCTCGACGGCCTGGGCCGCGGCAACCGCGGTCTGAAGCGCGCTGTTGTCCGCCAGGCCCACGTCCTCGGAGGCATGGATCATGATCCGCCGCGCGATGTAGCGCGGATCTTCCCCGGCATGGATCAGCCGAGCGAGCCAGTAGAGGGTGGCATCGGGGTCGGAGCCCCTGACGCTCTTCACGAAGGCCGAGACGCAATCGTAGTGGGAATCCCCGCTGCGGTCATGATTGATCGCGGCCGCCTGGTAGGCATCCTCGAGCATGGCTTCGGTAATTTCGACGGGCGCTCCCGGCGCGTGGCCGACGGCGAGACTCTCGAGGGTGGTCAGCGCGCGGCGGGCATCGCCGCCCGAGCGCCCCGCGATCAGGCGCTTCTGCTCGTGCGTGAAGCGGACATCGCAGCCCTGTTCGGCAAGATGGGCAAGGCCGCGATCGATGACCCGCTCCATGTCCTCGATCGACAGCGGCTCGAGCTTGAGGATGGTGGAGCGGGACACCAGTGCCTTGGGCAATGCGTGGTAGGGATTCTGGGTGGTGGCGCCGATGAAGTCGGCGGTGCCTTCCTCGCAGATCGCCAGGAGATCGTCGGCCTGTGTGGCGGAAAACCGGTGCACCTCGTCGACGAAGATCAGGATCGGCGTGGTGCGCGCCTCGTCGGCGATCTTGCGGATCTCCTTCACGCCCGCGCGCGTCGCGTGAAGCGGGCGAAATTCCTTGTCCATCATGTTGCCGACGGCCCGGGCGATGGAGGTCTTCCCGATCCCGGGCGGGCCGTAGAGAACGATGCTTCCCAGTTGCCGCGCCGCGATCCGCCGGCGCAGGACCGAGCCTTCCGCGGTCATGCTGTCCTGCCCGATCACCTCGTCGAGGTTGCAGGGCCGTAGGGCGGCCGCGAGCGGCAGGTTCTCCGGCCGGGTGTCGAAAAGATCATTCATGCTGCGCGCCTCCTGGGAGCAATGGTCGCTCCGTCGTTAATGAACTGGTGTTGTCGCGGGGTCTGGGGAAAGATCAAGGGCCCCGGGGTGTCCGGCGAAAGACACCCCGGGGCGGCTTGGCCTCCAGAAAGCCAACTTCGGTCCTGACTGAAGCGCGCAATTACGCCCGCTGTTCCGCTCTGCATGGCAACGGCATAAACTGCGCATTGCGTGGATTTTTGGGTGATGAATGCCGTTCTTCAAATCGATCGTGATGAGCTATGTCAGCTCCCTCGAAGGACGCCCCTCCAGGGCCGACCATGTCGAAGCGATCCTTCCTGTGGAGGAGTTGCGCGCGTTTCGAGCCCGCGCCCTGGAAGACATCACCGGGGCGGTGAAATACGTCCTGAACGATGATGCGGCGAGCTATGCCGACAGTTTTCGGGAGAACATCCAGGGCGGGATCTATCTCGAGCAGGCCAGCGACGAGATCATCCGCTTTCTGGAGGAAGTGGAGCTACCGCATGATCTGGCCTGGGTCGAGTTCGACCAGGCAGAGTTGACGCGCCGGCGCGTTCGGCGTGGGCTCGAGCCCGATGACGACGAGCCGATCATTCCCGAGGAGTTCGGACTGCGGGGGTTCCTGATCGACGACCGGAGCAAGGCGCGGCTCACGGTTACGTTGTTCAGGAGCATTGGCTGTGGCTCGGACGCGGTGATCGACCCGATTTTTCGACTCCATTTCGAAAGGGGGTGTCCGCAGATCTTGTTGGTGCGCTTCGGGATTGACCGTCTCGGCCATGACTACCTACACAGAAAATATTTTTGTGTAGGTAGTCATGGCGCGCCAAATCCCACAAGCCTCCAGACGACGTATCGAGATCTCCGGCCTCCAGAGGCCGTGCCATGTCCGTCATCGGACGGGATTTCGGGGTCGGACTTCTGCCACACCCACTGACCAAGGGCCGGGAGATATTGCGGGTTGTGTTGCTTGTTCAGCACCTCCAGTCCCTCGCGCGCGAAGCGCCGGATGAGGCGGCGCTCGAGGCGCTCGGCCACGCGGCGCGGCATCTGGTGCGGACCCTGAGCGGATGTCTTTGTCCGGGAGAAGGCGCGGCGGTGTCCTGTCTCGACGATCTCGCGCACGAGGGCGTGGCTGTTTCTCAGGTGCTTGCCCTCACGCATCTCCAGGTCGATTGAAATGCCGACATAGATGCGCCGGCCCCGGCGATAGCTGTAGACGAAGGTGGGGGCATCGGGGTCTGGCAGGCCCGCCCGAGCGTCCATGAGCTCGTCGAGCCAGCCGCGGGCGACGGCATGGCGATAAGCGGGCAGGTCGGCCGCGCGCAGCTCGGTTCTGCTGGAATATCGCGCCGCGATCTCTCGCATTTCCGGTAGTGTCGGGCCGACAATAGCGACCAGATCGTCGAGAAAGCCGTGCCGAGCCGCGAACCCGTAACAGGGGCGTCGCCGAAGATAGAAGTCCTCGAGATACAGGCAGCTCCTGGCGCCATCGATCATGCACTGCCTGTCCATGTCGGCGGCATCGAGCACATGGTCGAGCAGGTTGCGGGCCTGAGCGGCGCGGTAGGCTTGCGGGGCGCCGTTCAGGAAGTCCGTTGGCGTCGCATATGCAGAGGCCTCGGCGATGAGACTGCCGAGGTTCCGAGACGGCAGGGGCGCGTCCATATGGGCGCAGACCTCTTTCTTGATCCCCATTCTTTCGGCGGCCTTGTAGGCGGGAGGGCAGGCGCGCTGGAAATCGGCGCGGCGGGTATGCAGCTGTGCTTCGGCCGCGATGCGCGCGGGCGTCCATGGCTCCCGCGCGTTCGGCAGAAGCGCCTCGATCTCGTGATACATGCCCATGCGCCGCGCGGCGTAAGGCGCGCCGCCGTAGCTCTTGAGATCTTCCCGGTGGCGGCAGTGAGGTATGATCGCCAGGATGCGCTCACGGGTCCAGACCTCGGGCGGGGCCCTCATATGCGCGCAGACCTCCTCGAGCCAGCCTTTCGTGCGCGCCTTGTTGTAGGCTGGCGGATCGCCCTTGGCGAAGGCGGTCCGCGTTTGGTAATTCAGGGCGGAGGCCGCGACCACCTCCTGCGTCAGCATGCGCCGCCCCGCCGTCATGTGTCTGCAAATGAAGTCGAGAAAATCGCGACCCTTGCGCAGTGCAGCCTGGTAGGCGGGGCCGTCGGGTCCGGTGCGAAAGCTCTCCCGTGTGCCGTAGAGGAGGGCACGTCTGGCCAGCTCGTCATTTGTCCAGGTTCTTGCCATCGAGGCGACCGCCTTGTTCTGCTCGTTTTTCGGGCAGTATGGGCGAGAGCATGGAAGGGATCAATTCGTCTGGATCGTCTCGAGGCCCGTGGGGCGGTTTTGCGACAGGGCGTCGAGTAGGGCGTGATTGCTGTCGGCGATGACCAGCCGCCGCGGCTTCCATGCGGACCATGCCTGCGCGCCATGCACTCTCGCATGATCCTGCAATTCGCTCGCGTGAAGCACGATTTCCCCATTGATATTGAGAAATTCCGCGCGTTTTCCCGACCGCCCGTCGAGGAGGATGATCCCGGGACGATGCGCGAAGAACCCTTGCCAACTCCACTTGGCGTCGAGGCGGTATTTTTTGATCAGGTCCAGCAGTCCCGGATGCATCTTTGGCACGTCGGGATGCTGATACGAAAACTCACAGACGCCATCCGAAATGGCGCGCTCGAGATCCTCCTGGGAAGAATTGCCAAGCGATGCGAGAGCGTTTTCCCGCATGTAAAATGTCGCACCGCTGGACCGGATTGCGACGATGAGTTCTCGCGCCGCGCTTGAAAGAAGGGGGCCGCCAAGCGTGAGTGTGCAGCTGCTTTTCAGCATTCCGGGCCCCAGGTCAGGAGCAGCTCGGTGGCAGGCTTCGCAGAAAATCCGCTTTCCGTTCTGCGCCGCCGGCCGGCCGTGTAGGTGATGGGAAAGCGGTGCAGCCTGGCGTCGGGCGCATGATCCTCGAAGAACCCGTCGCCGGCATCCCGATTGCACAGCCAGACGGTCGATCCGGTTCGATGATGCTGACTGCGGCACCAGTCGATAAGGGCGAGCTGAGCGTCGTCGCCGAAGTCCGCGCCATAGCTGGTGAAGCTGTCGCGATAGGGTGGATCGCAGTAGATGAAGGATGGCTGATCGATTTGAAGCCCGGCGTAGCCCGTGCAGAGCAGGCGGGTATCCGAGAGCATGGCCTGCCAGCGCTTCACGGTCCCGGGGTCGAAGACAGAGACCTTCTGATTGGCGAGGCCTACGGGCGTCCCATAGCGCCCCTTCGATGCCTTACAGGTCTGCCAGATGCCGTTGAAGCCGGTTCGCATCAGGAAGTAGAGCAGGGCCGTCGCCTCGGGTCCCTCCGGCACCTGCCAGTATCGCTCTCGGAGATCGTAGTAGAGGGCCTTGCGCGCATCCCTCTCGAGGGGCATCCATTCTGCTTCGAGCGCGCACATCTTCGAGATGAGTTGATCTGCATCCGATTTGACCATGCGATAGAGGTCAATCAGCTCGCGGTTGATGTCCGAGACCGTCGCGACGAGCGGTGCGCCGCCGGACAGGTGCTGGAACATCGCGGCGCCGCCGGCGAAGGCCTCGATATAGGGCAGTGCCCGGATCTCATCCGAAAGAAGCGGTGCGTAATGCGGGATCATGCGGCTTTTGCCGCCTGCCCACATGAAAAGACGTTCTCTCGCAATTATCGACAAGCCCGAATTCCCCGTCTCTGGACGGGCGGATTGCCGGTCCCGGGGAGGAGCTGGGTTCGTTCGTCAGGTGTCGGAAATTCGCCCACGCGAATGGCCGGGGCCGGGAGGAGACCCCCCGGCGTTCATTCACCTGGGGCAGGATGGAGCGACTACCGGCGCTTCATTGCCTCCATGAGTGCCGATCCGAGAGCGCCTGGCGCGTCGCTTTTTTCGACCCGCGCCCTTGTCTGAGCTTGCTGTTTGCCGACTCTCGCGGACATGGATTTTCCGCCCTTGCGGCCCGCGGGCTGGGCTGAGCTTCCGTTGTTTTGCGAATCTGGGGAGCGCATGCTGAGGCCGATGCGCCCGCGCGCGATGTCGACTTCCGTCACCCTCACACGCACGACGTCTCCAGTCTTGACCACCTCGTGGGGGTCTTTCACGAAGCGGTCAGCCAGCTGGCTGACGTGGACAAGGCCGTCCTGGTGGACACCGATGTCGACGAAGGCACCGAAGGCGGCCACGTTGCTGATGGTGCCCTCCAGGCGCATGCCGATCTTCAGGTCCGATACGGAGTTGACGCCTTCGGCGAATGTCGCGGTCTTGAACTCGGGGCGAGGATCTCGCCCGGGTTTTTCCAGCTCGGTGATGATGTCTTTCACGGTCGGGGTGCCGAACTCGGGTGTGGCGAAGGCTTTCGGGTCGATCTGCCTGAGTGCCTCGGGCTTTGCCTGGATCGCGCGCAGGTCGCGGCCGCAGGCGATGACGATCTTGCGGGCGAGATCGTAGGCCTCGGGGTGAACACTCGATGCGTCCAGCGGCTCCTTGCCGTCCCGGATGCGCAGGAATCCGGCACATTGCTCATAGGCTTTGGGGCCCAGGCCCTTCACTTCGAGAAGGCCTCTGCGCGACCGGAACGGACCATGCCGATCGCGATGTTCGACGATAGCCCCGGCCAGCTTCGGCGTCAGGCCGGCCACGTGCGACAACAGCGCGGCAGAGGCGGTGTTGAGATCCACGCCGACGGCGTTCACGGCATCCTCGACGACCGCCTCGAGGGCGGCCGCGAGTTTCTTCTGATCTACGTCATGCTGATATTGACCGACGCCGATTGCCTTCGGCTCGATCTTGACCAGCTCGGACAGCGGGTCCTGAAGGCGGCGGGCGATGGAGACGGCGCCGCGAAGCGACACATCGAGATCGGGAAATTCGCGGGCCGCCAGTTCGGAGGCCGAATAGACGGAGGCCCCTGCTTCGCTGACGATGACTTTGAGTGGGCCGTTCCCGGGTAGATCCTTCAGGGCATCGTCGACCAGCTTGTCGGTCTCGCGGGACCCGGTGCCGTTGCCGATCGCGATGAGCTCGATCTTGTGGCGGCGCACCATCTCGATGAGCTTGGCGCTCGCAGCGCGCACATCCATGCGCGGCTGAAACGGGTAGATGGTCGCGGTCTCGAGAACCTTGCCGGTGGCGTCGATCGCCGCGACCTTCACGCCGGTGCGGATGCCGGGATCAAGACCGAGCGTCGGCCGGGCCCCGGCGGGGGCCGCCATCAGGAGGTCCTTGAGGTTGCGTGAGAAGACCGAGATCGCTTCCTCGTGGGCCCGGGCGCGCAGATCGGCCAGGAGATCGGCGGTCATGACGGCAGAGAGCTTCGTTTTCCAGGCGTGTTTCGCCACGCCCGAAAGCCATCGGTCCCCGGGACCCTTGCCGCCTGGCTGGAGCCGGGCGGCAACCATGCCTTCGCAGCGGGCCGCGCCCGAGGCGGGTTCCGGGCCGACATCGAAGCGCACGACGCCCTCGCTGACCGCGCGCATGAGCGCAAGCGCCCGGTGGGCGGGCATCCTGGCCCAGGGCTCGGACCGGTCGAAGTAATCGGAGAACTTCTCCCCGTCCTTTTCCTTGCCCTTCACGACCCGCGCCGAGACCACGGCTTCCTTCTTGAGAAAGCCTCGCAGGTCCTTGAGCAGGTCGGCGCGTTCGGAAAGCTCCTCGGTGATGATGTCGCGCGCTCCCTCGAGGGCTCCGCGGGTATCGACCACCGGACCGCCGGTGAAGGCGCGTGCCAGCGCTTCAGGGTCTTTCGAGCGGTTGGCGAGGATGGCGTCGCGCAGGGGGCCGAGGCCCTTCTCCCGGGCAATCTCGGCCTTGGTGCGCCGCTTGGGCTTGAACGGCAGGTAGAGGTCCTCGAGTTCGGCCTTGGTCTTGGCGTCGTCGATGGTGCGCGCCAGTTGCGCGGTGAGCTTGCCCTGCTCCTTGATCGAGTTCAGGATCGTGTCGCGGCGCGCGTCGAGCTCGCGCAGGTAGGTCAGCCGCTCGGCCAGCCGGCGCAGCTGCGTGTCGTCGAGACCGCCGGTGGCTTCCTTGCGGTAGCGTGCGATGAAGGGGACGGTCGCGCCCTCGTCGAGAAGGGTGGTGGCAGCATCGACCTGCGCGGTCGTGGCACCGATATCCTGGGCGATGGTCTGGGCGATGCGGCGGGCGCGGTCCATGGAGATCCTTTCGTGTCGTCGGGCGTGGAATACGCGCGATCGGGACGGTGCGAAACCAAAGATGGAGCACCTCTCGCAATGAGATGGGTTCGGTGCGGGCGGGATGTTGGCCGAGCAGACCAGTCCCGGGGCAGGGCGGGTTGTCGTTTCTTTTCTCGGCAGGTTTTTCCCGGCTGAACCTATGTAGAACCCCAAGACGGAAAAATTCTTCAGGACATGAGTGGAGCACGAGCGGAGCATGACAAAGGCGCGATTCGAAAGATTTCCCGGCTTGCAGGTGCGCAGGCGCAGCCGCGGAGCGGCCCTGGCCGAGCATGGCATCCTGGTGGGGCTCGTGGCGCTCGTCTCCATCGGCACGGTCTCGATCCTCGGCCAGAAGGTTTCCCAGAGCTTCTCCGGCACCGGCACGGTCATTGCCTCGGCCCAGGCGGAGAGCGCGGCGGAGACCGGCGGCGGGTCGGGAAGCCCGTCCGGCAGCACCGAACCGCCGCCCGAGCCCAAGGACGTCATCGTTCAGCAGGATTCCTTCGATCAAGGCACGCCGCTCCAGGTCGCGCCGAACCGACGTCTCGTCTTCCTCGATACTGCAAGCTTCGGTTACACCAGCTCGAACAACTCGGCCTACCACACCAACAGCGCATCCTCGGACACCTCCGGCTTGGCCTTCCTGCCGATCGGTGCGGGGACGATCCAGAAGCCGGGTCCCTACCTGGTGGATATCCTGGCCGGGAACTTCAACAACAAGCCCTTCGTGACGGATGTCGAGGTCGGACTGCGCAGCGGGGAGGCCTTCATGACGCGCCTTACCTCGAACACGCCAGAGCCCGCGCTCGGCGCCACCGAGGTCTGGTCGATGACCTACCAGATCACCCAGGAGCAGATCGACGCAGGGATCGACTTCGCGATCAACGTGGTTTTCAACGGCGCGAACCGCAACGCCTCCTTCGACGACCTCTCGATCGTCTACAATCCGAAGTAATTCTCCGCCCCCGCGCGGGGCGCATCACGGCGCGGGACCCGAGTGCCCGGCGGCGGGGACGGGCGAGGGTGAGTTTGCGCGGGCCATCGTGCGAACCATCGCCGCGGCCGCGCCCTGGCGCCAGCTGATCGCCGGTAGGGTGAAGGTCTCGACGGCCTCCCCGTCGCGGCACAGGACCATGACGACATGACGCGTATCCCGCCAGTGCCGCTCGATCGGCGCGGCGACGGGATAGACGCGACCGCCCAGGGAGATGAACTCGAGGCGCTGCTTCCAGAAGCGCAGCCGGGCCCCGGCAAGCGAGCCGAGACTCATGTCCTTCTCGAACCGGGCCACCAGGACCGGGGAGGGGGCGCTATCCGGGCGATAGGTCAGATCGAGCGGTCCAGGATCGTAGAGCGCCGGGTCGCGCCCCTCCTCGATCTTGCCCAGGAGCCAGCAGACGAGCCACATGAGGATCGGTCCCGGCGCCTTGTCGGGCGCATCTTGGAGCGCAGTGTCCGCGCGGGACCGACGCCCCCTCGACCTCCAGGCCGCAAGAAATGCGGAGACGGCGAAGAGAAGCAGGGCCCCGGTGATGCAGGTTGCGGCCACCAGGAGCGCGACCTGGACAATGCGCAAGAGCGCGAGGGCGACATCGGGCCAGCCATCGTGCAGGCCCATGTCGAGCAGGATGACCCCGAAGAGAAGCGAGGCGGCCAGGAGCCGCCGCCGGCGTGCCTCGGCGTGCTGTCCTCCGGGGTCGCCCCCGAAGAGCGGGCTTGCAAAGGCGCGCTCGAGATCTTCCGAGGCCCGGTTGAAGCGCTGGAGCAGCAGGGGCCGGGGCAGCCCCAGCTTCAGCCCCCGCAGGTAGTCGCGCATCGGCCCGAGCATCAGGAGCCTGGCCGGGCCCTTGGCGTAGAGGGCCTCGATATGGGCGAGGGCCGCGCCGTTCTGAGCCTCGGCAAGCGGGAAGACGAGGGCCGCGCGGGGCTTGGCGAAGAGCCTGTCGCGAAAGTGGGCGGCGATCCTGGCCGGCCCGGCGGCGATGCGGCGGGCGAGAAGCCCAGCCAGCATGATGCCGGCGAGGATTGGCACGCGCATCTCGGGCGGCACCTGGAGGGGCACCAGCCAGAACAGAACTTCAACGAAGAGATCGAGCGGCAGGGCGAGGGCCGCCACCACGCGGCCGACAAGCTCGAAGAGGGCGCGCGCGTCCTCGATTTCGGCGGCGATCAGGACCCCCAGCTGCTCCCAGCTTTCGAGGCGCGCCAGCTCGACGCCATAGGTGTAGGTGAAGCCGGCCCAGCCGCCCCATTTGAGAAGCCGCGCGCCCAGCGGCCTGTGGTCCTGGTTCTTGTCCGACATCCGCCTCCTCCGGTCCGGAATTTTCACGGGGGCGCAGCCCCCGCCACCTCGGGCCTCGCCTCAAGTCTACCACGACAGGGGATGTCTCGCACCCGCCTCCTTTTCGGCCTGGCGCCGACGTTGCCTTGGCGCGAAAAATTTCCGATCCTCGCCGCCCGATGCGCCCGAAAAAAGGACGGCAATGCCGCGCCGCCATCTGCCCGATCCGCTGGCCTCCGAGCTGGCCCGCGCCCGCGGCGCGATCTTCGCCCGCGAGCGGGCCGGAGAGCATCCGCACGTGGTCTATGCGCTTCTCGCCCGCCAGGGGCGCGGGCGTCGCCCGATCTATGTCGGCGAGACCCGCAACGCCCGGCGGCGCTTCGACACGCACCTGAAAACCATGTTCGGCGGGCGCGACGATGACAGCGCGCGGGGACAGCGGCTGCGGGCGCTGGGGGTCGCGGGACATCGTCTCGAGATGGAAATCCTCGAGGGCGTGCCGCACCGGCTCGCGGCGCTGGGGTGCGAGGCGGGCTGGGTCCGGGCGCTTGCCGCCTCGGGGTTCGATCTCGCCAATGCCCGGGCCGGGCATGGGCTGGAGCCGGGCGGGGCCGTGGGCGCGGAACGGGTTCCGCTGTCGCGCCTGCGGGCGTTGCCCCTGTCCGAGGCGGTGGTCCTCGAGCTTGACCTCGAGCTCCGCTGCCGCGCCGGCTGCGGCGCGCAGGTGCTGGAACTGCCGGTGCGGGAGCTTGCCGCCCGGATCTCCGGCAGCCCGCCGCTCGGCCAGATCGGTGGGGCGGTGGCCTGCGCGGGATGCGGCGGCGCCAGCCTGCTGGAGCCGGTTCCGGACCCGGGCCTGCTGGCGGCCTTGCGCGTGGAGGCGCCGCCGCCCGAGCGGCTGGCCGCCTTCCTGGACGGGATCGGGCTTCGGTAGATCCGGCCCCGCGGCAGGGTGTCTTATCCCGGCACGGGCAGGGCGGATCGGTCAGGCAGGGCGGCGGCCTCGCCACGCTCCGGATAGCGGGTCCCGACCTGGGGCAGGAGATAGTCCGAGCAGACGACCGCGAAGGTCGCGGCGATGACGTTGTGCCAGTCGAGGCCGATGGCATGGCGCGCCACGGGCCCCAGGTGGTCGACCTGGTCCCAGGGACGGGCGCCGAGATGGGTTTCGACCAGGACCGGCTCGCCCCGATGGGCGGCCCGGGCCGGCCCCGGCAACCCCTTGAGATGGGGCGTCAGCGCCACCTCCAGCTGCCGCGAGACATTGAGGCAGGCGCGGATGCGATCGGCGTTCAGAGCCGGGTCCGGGCGTGCTTCGAGCTGGCGGGTCAGGATGATCCGGACCCGGTCCTGGCTTAGATGGGCGATGCCCGCGGGCGAGCCATCCGCCGGGCAGGGAAGGTCGGGCGACAGGGATCTGGTCCAGGCTTCGGGCATCGCGGTGCAGACCTTGGTGATCAAGGCCTTGGTGAAGGTCTTCTGGACCGCGCCGGCCACCCGGCTGGCATCGAGCGCGGTGCGGCGCCGGGTGGCCGGGATGAGGAGGGCGGCCTGATGATGCGCGCAGCTGCCGCCGGGCCAGCTGACGCGCGCCTCGGGATGGACCGGCGGGCCGTTCAGCAAGGGGTGGAGAGCCGACATGGCCCGCTGGGCACAGAGGTGGGCGAGGGTTGCGAGGATTTCCTGGCGGTTGGCGAAGCTGCGCTCGAAGGGGCTCATGGCCTGCATCCTTTGATCTGGTGTCCTGCCAGGCAGATGCGGCGGGACCCGGCGCGGCGCGCGCTCTTTTCAAATGGGGTTCACTTGCCCGGGTTCCTGACTTGCCGCTCCTGGCGCCCAATGTCCGGGAATGAGCGTTACGGCCCCCTGGAGGCACGGGTCGCCTTCGCTCCCGGACCTTTCGGCCAATCTCCCCGTCAGCGAAAGACAGCAACGAGGCCGGAGAAACCGGAGAAACCGGAGAAACCGGAGAGACCGGGAAGACCCCGCCGCCCTGCCGCCCCTTGACGCCGGCGCATTTTCGCGTCCGGCACCCCCGACGAGGCAGGACATGAGCAAGAGCATTTCGAAAGATCACCCACCGGTGGATCACAAACCGGCGCATCACAAACCGGCAGGCGATTGCCGGGACCGGGCCGTCCGCAGGGAGGCGGAGGCCGTTCTGCTGGCCTTTCCCGGTCCCGCGCGCCCAGCGCACGGGATGCACGGGATGCACGGGATGCATGGGATGCACGGGGCACGTGGACCCCGTCCCGGGACGGACATCGGCCGGGACGATATCGCGCTTCTCGCGGCGCTGGCCGATCTCGGCCTCGGGCCCGAGGCGGCGCGCGGTCTCGATCCTGCCCTGCGCCCCGCGCTCCTGCGCCTGCCGCGCGAATGGCGCGCCAGCGCCTCGAAGTCGAGCTGCGTGGCGCGGCGCACCGACCTGCGTCGCATGGCCGCCTGGAGTGCCGCCGAGGGGCTCGATTTCCCCGGCCGCGCCGAAACGTTGCCCGAGCGCATGGCCGAGTGTGTGACCGCGCTCAGCGAGACGCTGGGGGCGGCGAGCTTCAACCGGCTGGCCACGCATCTGGCGGGCTTTCTCCAGGCCCTCTCGCTGCCCGATGCCGCGCTCAGGCATCGCCGCCGGATGCTGACGCGCATCCGCAACCGCGCGGCGCGCGAGCGGCGGGCCGAAAGACAGGCAGGGGAGCGGGGTGCGGCGCTGGGGCAGCGCTGGCTGGAACTTGAGGAGTTGCGCGCGATCGAGGCGGTGATGGACCGGCCCGGGCTGCGCCCGCTGGCGCGTCTGCGCGACCGGGCGATCTTCGTGCTGATGACGCAGCTCTTGCTGCGCCGCGAGGACATCGAGAACTTCAGGCTCTGCGACTGGGACCGGGTGCGCGGCGTGCTGACCATCCGTCATGCCAAGGCCGACCAGGAGGGGCGGGGCGTGAGCTACCATCTCACCGAGAAGGCCACGGCCGTGCTCGAGGCCTGGCTGTCGGCCTCGGGGCTGGGCGAGATCGCGGGCAAGGGCGCGCGGGCGCAGACCCCGATTTTCGTGCCGCTGCACAAATCGGGCGGGTTGCGCCGGAACCGGGACGGGAGCCTGGCGCCGCTCGGCGGAAAGTCCGTGGGCCGGATATTGAAGGCGCACGGGCAGGCAGCCGGCATCGAGGGGGTCTGCGGGCACACGCCGCGCCGATCGGTGGCGCGGCTGATGCATGCGCGCGGATGCAGCGACGAGGAGATCCAGGCATCGGGCCGCTGGGCCAACCTGGAGGTGATGCAGCGCTATCTCGGGATCGAACGCGCCGAGACCAGCGCCGGACATTACCTCGAGGCACTCTGACTTTCCCAGAAAAAAGCTGCGTCCGGTCGATCGTTCCGCCCCGGGCGCGCGCCAGCGCATGTATTCCCGGATTTTTTCCGGTTCGTGCTTCTGTTTTTGCCTGGTGGGATTCGGAAGACCCGGACCTGAGTCGTAATTGGGAAGGGAGGTCCCATGACATTTGGGTGAAGGGGCTCGCGTGGGCAAAGGGACCAAACAGGTGAAGGACAGGACCAAGACGAGCATCGGGCAGGCCATGGCGGCGCCCGGGGGTGCAATGATGGACATGCGCGCGGGCGCGCGTCGGCTGCGGGGCGCGGAACGGGGCTCGACCCTGGTGGATTACGGCATCCTTGTGGGGCTGGTCTCGGCGACGGCGATCGGCGCGCTGGTGCTCCTCGGGGGCAAGGTCAACACCGCCTTCGACAATGCCGGCCAGGTGCTCTCGGGCGAGGTGCGCACCGCGGATGGATCTGGCAGCGTTGCCCCGCCGCCGGCCCGAACCCTCGAAGTGGCCGCCACCGGCGACTGGCTCTGGGACGGGTCGCGCGGCGAGTCGACCAACAACGCCGACAACAGCACCTCCTCGCTCGATCTGACGATCCCGCTTGAGCTGGGCGATATGCTGAGCTTCACGTTCGAGGTCTCCTCCGAGCAGAATTTCGACTTCCTCGAGATGGCCTCGCCGGAGGGGCTGGTCTTCAAGGCCACCGGCGCGCGCACCGCGGTCTATAACTATCACCCCAAGTTCACCGGCGATCACGCGATCAAGTGGAGCTATGTCAAGGACAGCTCGACCTCGGCCGGGGCCGACAAGGCCTTCGTGCGAGATCTCGTCCTGACGCCGGCGGCGCAGATGACGCGTCTCGACAATGTCGTGGTGGACGGGTCCTGGAACTACGACGGCGCAACCATCGCCTCGATCGAGCAGCACCGGGATAACTCCTCGATCATGACCACCACCGTCTCGGCCTCGGCGGGCGATGTGGTGATGTTCGATTTCGACGTCTCCTCGGAACTCCACAATGACCGGCTGACGATGCATGACGGGGCCGGAGTGCGGCAGATCCTGCTGTCGGGCGAGCGCGCCGCGCGCCTCGCCGCCCCGGTCACTTCGAGCGGCCAGCACCTCTTCACCTGGAACTACATCAAGGACGGCAGCCAGGACGTGGGCTCCGACCGGGCGCGGGTCCTCGGGGTGAACGTCATCCCCGCCGCGCGGATCGCGCCGCTCACCGGCATGGTCGTCTCCGGAGACTGGGCCTGGGACGGCAGCCGGGGTGTGTCGCAGAACAAGACCGACAGCTCGAGCTCGCAGATGCTGATCGATCTGCCCATGAAGGCCGGCGAGACGCTGCACTTCGTCTACGAGGCCTCCTCGGAGGTCAATTTCGACAAGGTGAGCGCAGCCACGCCCACCGGCGCGCTGGCCTCGGTCTCGGGCGCCAACATGGCCAGCGGCAGCTACACCGCGCCTTCGGACGGCACCTACCGCTTCACCTTCGGCTACACCAAGGATGCCAGCGGCTCGACCAACAACGACGAGGGCGTGGTGCGCAACCTCGTCCTGGTCCGGCCCGAGTAAGGCCCCGAGCAAGGCCCCGGTCCGGGTAAAATCCCGGGCCGGCGACACTATCCCAGACACTATCCCAAGTGGTGTCGCCGGCAGGCCCGCGCGGTGCCGTGTTCACGGATTACGCCATGCTGACGGGCCTGGTGAGCGGGCCTGGTGAGCGGGCCTGGTGAGCGGGTCTGGTGAGCGTGGTGGGCGCCGGCGTCGACCCGACCGGGTCGCGGGGCGCATCCCTGGACCGGAGGCCCGTGCATTTTGTCAGCGGCGGCGCTCGATGAGCGCAAGAGAGGCCGCAATCAGTGCCCCCGCGAACCACAGAAGCGTGGCCAGGAGATTGCCGTCCGAGGAAATCGTGCCACTGCCCAGCGCAGCCGCGCTCGCGTCCGGGTCTCCGATCCGGGCCGCCACGGCCAGACTGTAGACCGGGGCGGCGAGCGATCCCGCGGCGCCGGCCATGAAGGCGAAGAAGAGAGCCCAGAGCCGGCGCTCGAGCGAACGCATCAGCAGAAGGCCGAGGGACGCGCAGAGGACGAGCCCCAAAAGCCCGGCCTTCCAGGCCCATCCCGGCCCGCCGCCAAGGCCATGGCCGAGCAGGCCGCCCGCGGCGATGCCGGTCAGGACGGTTGCGAGGAACGCGCTGATCGGGGCGGCGGGCGGCGAGAGCCCCGGGCGCACGGCGTCCGGAGACCTGGGTGCGAGGCGCGCAAGGATGCGGTGATACCACTTCTCGTGGCGGGGGACCGGAACGCCCTGGCCAACGCCATGATCCGGGCGGTCCGGTGGTTCGTCGGGGCCAGATCCGAGGCCAGATCCGAGGCCAGATCCGAGGCCAGATCCGAGGCCAGATCGAGAGCCAGGTCGAGAGCCAGGTCGAGAGCCAGGTCGGGGGTCGCGGCTTATTTGCCCTTCCCCTGCTTGCCCTCTTCCTCTTCGAGAGGCTGGCGCCAGTTGCCGGGCACCGGGTAGCCCTGAATGATGCTGGTGCTGTGCAGGATGTGGTCCATGACCTAAGCCTCCTTTATCTGCGCGTCGAGCGCGGCGATGACATGAAGGAACATATCATCTTCATGGAGTTCCTTCAACTCCTTCTGTGCCAAAAATATGGCACGAATACGCTTCATCTCTTCCACATTCTTGATACTTGACAGTTTTGCGGCGATGCGCTCGGCCGAGACGCCGAGGTAGTCTTCGGGCATCCTGGTGGCGGCCACCAGCACGTTGACCAGGAGATCGGGGTAGGCATCGGGCATGCAGGCGACGGCGATGCGCAGCAGATTGTCGAGCTCCCTGGGCTCCGGCGGCGCCCCGCTGCTGTCCTGCAAGGCCAGGGCGTAGTTGATCGCGGCATGGGCGAGGAAGTCGCGCTCCTCGTTGGTCCCTTCGCGCACGGCTTCGTAGGCGGCGCGGAAATGGATGAGCGCATCTGCCGTATCGCCGAGGTTGCGGGCGGCGAGCCCGAGGTAGAAGTCGAGATAGGGGGAGACGGAGGTGAACCTGCCGGTGTCGTCGCCTTCCCTGAGGGTCTCGATGATATCGATCACGCTCTCCCAGCGCCGCTCCTCTATGGCGCGAAAGAGCCGGGCCATGGCGCGCTTGGGGTAAGGGTGATGGGCGGAGGTGAAGCTGCGCACCAGGGGTTGCTCGTTGAAGAACCTGCGCCGGGCGGCGATGGCCTGGTCGACGACCTGGCGCATGAAGTCGGGGGTCTCCGGATCGAGCGTGTCGCCATAGCCCAGCGCCGCGGCATAGGCTTCAGCCGATTTCTGGGAGGGCGCGTCGCGCTCGCGCAGGCCCTTGCGGTCGCGGTTGATGGTCGACTTGGCAAGGCGGTTGCCCATGAGCGCGCGCATCTCTTCGAGCGACAGCCTGTCGAAGATGGTGAAGAAGATCGTGGCGATCCGTCGGCGCTCCTGATTGGAATAGGTCTTCTTCGCCATCGCATCCCCGCTCTCCATGTCTCGACATCATAACACGAAACGGCTTATGGTCGATCCATAATTATGGCACGGAATCTTAGATGCCGGCCAATGTTCAAGAGACGAATGTCAAGAGATACCGGGATTTTCCATGCTGCGCACCGCCTTCATCGCCATTGTGTCTGTTTTTCTGCCGCTTGCCGCTCTGGGGGGTGAGGTTCCGGACGACGCCGAGGAGACGCTGGCTGCCTGCCGGGCACAGATTGCCGCGGGTGCGGATGAGGCGCTGGCCGGAACGGTCGGGGAGATCCGCGGCTGGGGGGAGATCGCGGATGTGGCGCTCGCGATGGGTGCGCAGTTCTGTCTCGAGATCGCCCGTCCGCGGCTGGCGGCGGCGGGTCTTGAGCCTGGGGAGCCGGAGGCCGAGACGGCATCTGTTCCGGTCGATCCGAGGCTTGCCTCCTATCTCGAGCGCGCCTCCGCGGACGGGGCCGACATGGCGGCGCTGGCGGAGGAGATCGCATCTGACGCCCGCTTCTCTCCCGCCCCGGGGGCTGCCCGGGATGCTCTGGAGGCGGCGTTGCTCGCCCATGCCCGCCCCATCCCCGCGGCGCGCGCCGAGGCCAATCGCACGGCCTATGCCGCGCTCGCGCGGATCGATCCGGAAAACGCCCTCTACGGAGAGAAGGTCGAGCACTACCTCGGGGCCATGCACGCGACGGGCCGACGCGTCCTGGGCTCGCTGCGCCGCACGACCGAGGAATACGACGGCTCCTCCTGGGCACGCCATCCCTCGTCGCCGCGCTACCAGGACATCCGCAACTACGTGACGCTCTACCTGCTCGAGGATGGCAAGGGCGGTAAGTCGATGGAGCTCTTCCTCAACTATACCTCGCGCGACGGCTGGCTTTTCGTCGAAAGCGCGCGGCTGAACATCGACGGAGAAGAGGTTCGGGTGCCAGCGGGACGCTGGTATCGCGACAATGACAGCGAGATCTGGGAATGGGCCAGCGTGACCGGCGCGCGGGCGCTCGAACTGGCCGAGCGCCTGGCGAATGCCGATCGCGCGGTGGTGCGCTTCTACGGCCGGGATTTCTACGACGATCACGTCATGACCACGACCGAGAAGCGCGTCCTGCGCGAGATGCTGGCCGCCTGGCGCTACCTTGAGGCAACCGGTGGCTGAGACCCCTCAGGAGGGGGCGCGGTCTGTCTGCTCCGGGATTTCCTCGCTGGCGCTCTCAAGTAGGGAGAGGGCCGCCTCGTAGTGCCTTGCGATGCGCGCGGCCATGTCCCTCCGGGAGGCCGGCGCATCCTCGGGGACGGGCGGTATTGGAAAATCGTGCAGGGCTGACCGTGCCGCTGCGAGACCGCGGGAGTGGACGAAGAGCGCATTGCCATTGCGCGGCCGCGCGATGTCCTGTTCGAGTTCCTCCAGGATGTCCCGTGTCCGGCCTTCGAAGCTCTGCATCGCGCTGAGCACCGCATGATGGCTGTCGATCGGGGTGCGCGCGTAAGCCAGCAGGAGCATGGCTGCGCGGATGGGCAGGGAGAGGCCATCGATGGCGGGTGTGCCGCCCTTGAAGGTCGTGGCGTCGCCGTGCTTCGTGCGGTATCGCGTATCGCCCAGCCGCAGGCTGTGCCGGGCCCGCCGGCCGAAGCTGGCCGGCTCGATGTCGTATGAGAAGATCTGCTTGATCGATCCGGTCTGGAACTCGACCGGGTGAGGCAGGACGACGGGATCGCCGTGTGCTTTCTTGTGAGCAGAGGTGCGCGGGGTTGACCGCGACCGGGTGCTCTGCTTGTGATTCTCGAGCTGACGATCCCACTCATCGAGCTTTTGGTCCCGGTCAGGGTGGGTCTCGAGGAGCAGCTCGAGCATGCCGCGCTTCCACTTGCGGGCCAGTGTGACTGGAATTGCCTGCCCGAAGTTGCGGGAGGTGAACCGCTCTTCGGCATACCACCACCAGTTCTCGCGCGAGGCGCCTGGCAGCGGGGCCTCATGGGTGAGGACGCGCAGCATGCTTGCGAGCGTGGCATCGGGTGCTGTGGCGATCGCGGCCTGCTCGGAAGGAGCGAGGTGCAGCTTGTAGCGATAGGCGTAGCGGGGGCCGATGATCGGCGGGGAGAGGGCGAGGATGGTGCCGTCGGCCTCGCGGTGAACGGCAATGTCCCGCGGCAGGGGCATTTCGCCCACGATGGCCTGGCTCGGGAGAGCCGATGTCTGGCAACAGCCGGAAATAGCTTCTCCGGGACCAGCCTCGATTCCCGCCTTCCAGTAGGTATAATCGTGCTTCGTCATGATCTGTGTCCTTCGCGTGCCGTGCCCTCACCGGATGGTCTTCCTGGAAAGACCATCCGGCGAGGACATGGCGAGGAGA
>Ga0209345_10001381_pt1 | contig 29134 bp, 27 predicted proteins | sample Cruoilmetagenom7_FD_187294 | JGI IMG/M metagenome (GOLD analysis project Ga0209345, IMG submission 187294) | Oil polluted marine microbial communities from Coal Oil Point, Santa Barbara, California, USA - Sample 7 (SPAdes) (version 2) | ecosystem: Environmental > Aquatic > Marine > Oil seeps ...
TGTAAAGCTAATAGAATTTGAATCATAATAAATTAAATTAATAGTTAAGTGAAGTGCTTTGTTTTTAATAAAATTTTTATTCATAAGTTTTAACTATTTTTATATAATTTGTATATTTAAAAAATAATTAACTAAAAAGGAGAAATTGGGAAACATTGTCAGTTGATACAAAAAAGTTAGCGGCATTGCTCCAATGGTATAAGCAAAGCCTTGGTAATGAATTAATCGCAGTTTTAGTATTAAATAGAGACGGTTTGGTTATGGACTCTTTACTAGGTTCTTCAGAAAAATCGCTAGATGAAGAAATTATTAGTGGTATAAGTGCTTTAGTAGAACCTGTATTAACTAGAATTACAGAAGAATACAGTTCAGGATCCTTTGGAACGGGAACTTTTGATACTGAAGATTATAGATTCGTTTTTTGTGAAGCTGGACCTGAAGCTATTCTTGTTACGGTTTTAAATGCAATCGCGGGTGTAGATCCCGTTTTTCCTTACGCTTATTTAGCATCTGAAAAGATTGCCCGAATTTTTGACGGAAGAACCGTAAGTCCCGTTATTCCAAAGTTAATTTCTAAACAAGAGATAAAGCGTATCCAACGAAAAGTGGATAAGCTTCAAAAAATTGTTGTAAAATCTGGAGAATACGCTTTTAAGTTAATCCTTGGTGGAGATGGCGCAGTTGGTAAAACAAGCATGGCACACAGATATGTTGAAAATAATTTTGCCACTGATTATAAATCTACGATAGGTACTTCAATTATGAAAAAGAAATGTTCATTTGAAGGGCTTGAAAGTACTGTGAGGTTTGTAATATGGGATTTAGCAGGGCAAGCTCAATTTAAACGCGTTAGACAATCGTACTTAGCTAATGCCGAAGCAGGAATTTTAGTTTATGATGTAACAAATCGAATATCTTTTGAAAATGTTAACCAAAATTGGTATAGTGAAATTAAAAAAGCGTCTCCTAACATTTCACTTGTTTTAGTCGGAAATAAAATAGATTTAGAAAATGATAGAGTGGTTTCTACTGAAGAGGGGGAATCACTAGCGCAAGAATTAAAGTTATCGTACATAGAAACATCTGCCAAAACAGGAAAAAACATAAATGACGCTTTCAAAATGCTTGCTTTACACATAATAAATAAGTTTATAGTAACGGAGGATGTATAAATAGAGCCTCTGGGGGGAGTTGAACCCCCGGCCTACTGATGATTCGAACCAGTTAATCTGTTGATTTTACGAATCAGTCGCTCTACGACTAAGCCACAAAGGCGAAATATTTAATATATTAAATATAAATATTAAAAAATTATAAAATTTTTCAAATGAATAACAGCGATTATATTAGTTCGATAGGAGAAATAACATTAATAAAAATTATTGAAGGATTAATTCTTAAGAAAACTGGAAGAAAATTAATTAGAGACGATTCTTTTTTTTTTAAAATTCTAGAGGGAGATAAACTAAAAGATATCGTTCTTAACTCAGACATGTTCGTTGCTACAACAGATGCTCCAGAACAAATGACTTTTTATCAGATGGGACGAAAATCTGTTCTTATGAATATAAGTGATCTTGTTGTTAAAGGCGTAAATCCCCAAGGTGTTGTTATTTCTCTAGGACTTCCTGAAAACTTAAAAGTAATAGATTTTAAACGTTTGATTGAAGGAATTATCGATTATGGAAAATTGTGGAATATTAATTATCTGGGAGGAGATATTAATAAATCTAAAGAATTAATTATAAATCCAACTGTATTTGGTTTTAAGGATCCAAAAAAAGTAATTTATCGAAAAGGATTAAAACCAGACGATTTAGTTTTAATAAATAATAGATTCGGCTTAACTGGTGTAGGATTTGACATTATTTTAAATAGAAAAGAGAAAATAGAAGAATTTTCTAAATTTAGTAGAGCTATCAAAAGTGTATTAGAACCAAACGATATTGGAACGGAAGGTATTATTTTGGCCGATATACAATTAGCAACAGCGAGTATTGATTCTTCTGATGGATTATCTAAATCTCTAAAAGATTTACTTCTGTCAAATCCTAAAATGGGGTTTGAAATCGAATTTAATGAAAATTTAATTCATCAAGATTCAATAAAATATTCAAAAGAATACACTGTCTCTTTAGAAAAATTAGTCTTTAATGGAGGAGAGGAATTTATTCATCTATTTACAATAAACCCCAAAAATCTTAAAATGGTTCAAAAATCCGTCAATTCGAGGGGTGGAAAATTGTTTAAGATTGGAAAGGTAATTTCTGAGGAAAAAATCTATTTTTTAAAAGAAGGTAAAAGAATTGAATTAAAGAGTGAAGGTTATGAACATTTTAAATGATTCACCTTAGAGAAAACATTCAAGGAATATAGAACAGAAATAATTACAGAAAAAGTTATAAATTATTATAGATTTGATCCATTACATTTTTACTTAAATTTTAACTTTTTAACAAGAATTAAAACATTTGATCTTATTATTATTCTATTAGCATAGGGCCATTAGCGCAGGCAGGTAGCGCAGCAGGCTTTTAACCTGAAGGTCGTGGGTTCGATATGCTCGTTCGAATGGATCGGGTGCGAAATTCCCACATGGCCCGCTAATATTTTATTCTTTGTAAAAACTAAGTTAAAAATCATTTTAAAATAAAAGTTTTGCGTGAAATAATTAATTGAGTATACATTAAAGGTAAATATAAAGATAGATCGTTAAAACGAATAAGCTCTCTTACAGCAAAAAAAATGGTTGATATAGGATTTAAATTACCATCTGATGAACCCGAACAATTAATAGTTAAATCCCAAGACGCTACTAACGAAGAATATGGGTGTGAACCGGACAAAAGAGACATAGAAACCCTCTTAAAATATGGTGTTATAAATTTAAATAAACCCAGTGGCCCAACAAGCCATGAAGTAGTCTCTTGGGCCCGCAAGATTTTAGAAATCGATAACATGGGACATGGAGGGACTCTAGATCCAAAGGTTACTGGAATATTGCCTTGTGCGCTTGGTAAAGCTACAAGAGTTTTGTCGGCATTATTGAATGCAGGTAAAGAATATGTAGGAGTTATGTACTTGCACACACCTGAGAAATTAAAGAAAATTGAAAAAGTATTTAAAATATTCACGGGTAAAATTTATCAAATGCCTCCTATAAAATCGTCAGTAGTTCGAAAATTGAGAATAAGAGAGATATATTATGCTAAAGTGCTTGAGGTAAATAAGAATCACGTATTATTTAAGGTTGGATGTGAAGCAGGTACTTACATCAGAAAATTATGTTTTGATATAGGAGAAGCTTTATGTTCAGGAGCACATATGTTAGAATTAAGGCGAACTAGAGTAGGGAATTTTATAGAAGATAATAGCCATGTAAATCTTCATAATCTAAAAGACGCATATTCTATATACCGTGAAGAAGGTGAGGACTATTATTTGAAGAAAATTATTTCTCCTATGGAAAAAATGGTATCACATTTGCCAAAAATATATGTAAGAGATACTGCTGTTGATGCATTATGTCATGGTGCAGATTTAGCTTCCGCTGGAACATGTTATATAGATGCTAGAATCAATAATAATATGCAAATAGTTTACATGACGCTTAAAAAAGAATTAGTTGGTTTTGGTACTGCTAAAATGAATGCAATGAAGATTTTCAAGGCAAAATCTGGAATTGTGGCTAAAACCAATAAAATATTTATGGAACGAGGCATTTATCCTCGGTGGAACGAAATAATCAAAAACAAAAAGTAAGAAAATATAAAAATATGAAGCAAAAGAACCAACATTATTCTACTCAGTTCCCAGATGTAAAAATTAAAGTTTATTCCGTTGCAGAAAGTTTGAAAAAGCATTTATTTATTTTTAAAACTATCACGGGAGTTTTTTCTTTTAAAAAATTAGATTTAGGAACTAAGGTTTTTATTGAGCACATGACCGTTCCAAAAAAAAGAAGCGTTTTGCTCGATCTGGGGTGCGGGTATGGAGCGATTGGAATTGTGTTAGCATATATATCGCCTCAAAGCACAGTTTATCTAATCGATATAAATAAAAGAGCAATCTGGTGCACTAGGGAAAATATAAAATATAATTTATTGGATAGGACAAACAAAGTTATTACTTTATCAGGAAATTATTTTAAACCTATAAAAGATAAAAACATAAAGTTTGATGGAATTTATATAAATCCACCTTTACGCAATGGTAGAAGAGAATTTCTCAAGTTATGTGAAGAAGTTCCTTATTTTTTAAAGCCAAAAGGACTATTTCAATTCGTGATTAAAAAAAAAATGGGCGCAGAATACGTATTAAAATACATAAATAACAATTTTTCAAATATTTTCGATATCAAGATAATTTGTAAGAGATCTGGATACTGGGTTTTTGATCTAACTTTATTGGATTAGAGTAATATTTTTGATTTTCTTATGATAAAATTCAAGAAAATTATTAAATAAAAATAGAAAATTTTTTTACAAATCGAATATTCTTTAAAAATTATAGTAAGGAAAGAGGATTTTTTTTGACTAAAAAAAGAAAAATAGATGTTCTACTTCATGAGCTGGTTCCCAAACATTATCTTTTAACAAAAGAAGAATCGCAAAATTTGTTAGAAAAATATAAAATACATATTTCTGATTTACCTCAAATGTTTGAAAAAGATCCAGTAGCAATTGCGATTGGTGCTAAAGAAGGTGATATTGTTAAAATTGTTCGAGAATCTCGTACAACAGTAAAAGTTATAAATTATTATCGTTATGTCAAAAAAGAAAAAGTGTAATTAATCTCTTTTATTGAATTTAATATTAAATAGGTTAGGCAAAAATTGAGTACTGAAAGATTATCTAATAACGATAAATGGGTCGTTTTAAAAAGTTTATTTGATGAGAAGGGGCTAGTGCGTCAACATCTCGATTCTTATAATATTTTTATTCAAGATGAGATGCAAAGTATAGTAGATGAATCGAATGAAGTAGTACCAGATATTCCCGGCTTCAAAATAAGTTTTGGAAAAATTAAGGTGGGGGTGCCTAAAGTCAGGGAAGCTGACGGCGCCACGATGGAAATCACACCTATTGAGGCTAGAATTCGAGAATTAAGTTATGCTGCGGATATTATATTAGAAATGACACCTATAACTATTGATGAACGAACTCAAAGGGAGGAAGCGGAAGAGACACTTGATATATATATTGGTAAAATACCTATAATGCTAAAAAGTTGTCGTTGTCCTTTGGAAAACTTAACAGAACAAGAGTTAATTAACCGAGGAGAAGACCCACTTGATCCTGGAGGATATTTTATAATAAATGGGACGGAGCGCGTACTGGTGACGCAAGAAGATTTAGCACCTAATAGAATTTTAGCGGAACAGGCAAGCAGAAGTTCAAGTGCTACACATCAAGCAAAAGTATTTTCTACGAGAAGTGGTTTTCGGGCACCTGTAACTATCGAAAGAAAGAAAGACGGAAATTTACGAGTCTCGTTTCCTTCGGTTCCAGGCAAAATTCCTCTTGCGATCTTAATGCGTGCTTTAGGGTTACACTCTGATAGAGAAATTTTTGAATCTATTTCAGAAAATGATGATATTCAGAAAGAATTGATTCCAGTTATAGATGTCGCTTCGGAAATCCAAGTATTAAAAGATCCTGAAAAATCTCAACAAAATGCTTTAGATTATATAGGAAAGAGAGTTGCAATTGGGCAAACAAAGGATTACCGAATTAGAAGAGCTCTTCAAGTTTTAGATAGATACCTTTTACCCCATATTGGAAATGCGGAAGAGGATCGAATCAAGAAAGCTTATTACTTAGGTCAAATGGCTCAAAAAGTTATGGAACTCGCCTTAAAATTTCGTGAGTCTGATGATAAAGATCATTATGCCAATAAAAGATTGAAATTAGCCGGTGAATTATTTACATCCCTATTTAGAGTTGCGTTCTTAAATCTTGTAAAAGATATAAAATACCAACTTGAACGTACCGCTGTTCGAGGGAGAGCTCCTAATATCAAAACTGCTGTGAGAGCGGATGTAATTACTGAAAGGATAAGACATGCTTTAGCAACAGGCAACTGGGTTGGAGGTAAAGCTGGCGTTAGTCAATTGTTAAATAGAACAAATCATGTTGGAACATTAAGTCATTTAAGGAGAGTTATATCGCCATTAAGTAGAAGTCAACCGCATTTTGAAGCGAGGGATTTACATCCCACCCAATGGGGTAAAATTTGTCCAGCAGAGACTCCAGAAGGGCCAAATTGTGGTTTGGTTAAAAATCTTGGATTAGCTTCTATTATTTCTGTTGGCACTGATGAGAGAATTATTGAAAATATATTAATAGATTTAGGAGTAATTCCAATTAATGAAGTAAAAAAAGTAAAAGGGGAAAAGGTAAATGTATTTCTCAATGGCAAATTAGTTGGTATTCATCAAAAATATAATCCCTTTTTAAATCAACTTAGAGAGAAGAGACGTAAAGGCGAGATTGGTCAACATGTGAATATTGGATATTATAACGATTCAAAAGAGATTCAAATAAATTGTGATGCAGGGAGAGCAACTAGACCTTTATTTATAATTAAGAACAAACAAATCCTCATCACGAAAGAAGATATAGAGAAAATTAAACAAAAAAAGTATGTGTGGACAGATTTGATTCAGAAAGGCGTTATTGAATACATAGACGCAGAAGAAGAAGAGAATACTTATATTGCTATGTTTGAAGAAGATATTACGGCTGAACACACACATTTAGAGATTTCTCCTGCTGCTATTTTAGGAATATGCGCTTCGATAATTCCGTTTCCAGAACATAATCAATCTCCAAGAAACACATACGAAGCAGGAATGGTAAAACAAGCATTAGGACTATTTGCTGCAAATATGCATTTAAAACTTGATACACGTGGTCATACGCTTCATTATCCTCAACAACCATTAGTTATAACGAGCCCGATGAAGATAATTGGAATTAATCGCCGACCAGCGGGACAAAACTTCATAGTTGCTATGATGAGTTTTGAAGGTTATAATATTGAAGATGCAATTATTATAAATAAATCCTCAATAGAACGCGGTCTCGCACGTAGTCATTTCTTCAGAACTTACGATGCCGAAGAAAGGAAATATCCGGGAGGAGAATTGGATAAATTTGAAATACCCGAAAGAGGAGTTAGAGGTTTCAAATCCGCTGAATCTTATCGATTATTATCTGAAGAAGATGGAATTATCGAACCTGAAACCACTGTAAATGGGGGCGATGTTTTAATAGGACGCACATCTCCTCCACGATTTATTAAATCTTACGAAGAATTTGAATTGATGCAACCAAATAGAAGAGAAACTTCAAAAAATATGCGTCATAACGAGAAAGGAATTGTAGATACTGTAATTATTTCTGAAACTGTTGATGGTAATAAATTAGTTAAAATTAAAGTGAGAGACCTACGTATTCCTGAATTAGGAGATAAGTTCTCTTCACGACACGGACAGAAGGGAGTACTCGGGTTAGTCCAGCCAGCTGAGGACTTGCCTTTCACTTCAAATGGCGTAATTCCAGATATTATTGTAAACCCTCACGCCATGCCATCAAGAATGACCTTAGGACAGCTCTTTGAAGGAATTAGTGGTAAAATTGCTTGTACAACAGGAAAATTAGGTGATGCTACAGCATTCGAATGGAAAGATATTACGAAACTTCAAGATCAATTAGTAGAAGCAGGTTTTGAGTTTAATGGAAGAGAAGTAATGTATAACGGAATTACAGGCGAAAAATATGAAGCAGGAATTTATTGTGCCCCAATTTATTATCAAAAATTGTATCATCTTGTTGCAGACAAGCTTCACGCAAGAGCAAGGGGGCCAGTTCAAATCCTAACTAGACAACCAACAGAAGGAAGAGCAAGAGAAGGAGGTTTACGATTCGGCGAGATGGAACGAGATTGTTTAGTAGGTCATGGGTCCGCTTTATTATTGAAGGAAAGATTGCTTGATGAGTCTGATAGAACTGTAATTTTAGTTTGTGAGAAATGTGGGCTTTTAGCAGTTTACGACAGAAACAGAGATAAAAGATATTGTCCTATATGTGGAGAAGGAACCGTAATATCAAAAGTAGTATGTTCTTATGCTTTTAAACTGTTACTTCAAGAAATGATGTCTCTTGGATTAGCTCCAAGACTTAAATTGAAGGAAAAAATTTAATTCTTTTTTTCTATAAATTCAGATTAAATGTTACAAAATTTGTATACTTAAATTACATCGTCATTTCTAAAACTCTAATTCTCTATTTAAATAAATGTTAAAAAATAATTTAAATTTTCATGCAAAAAACAGAACATTTAATCTAAATTCAAAAAATTATTAACAAAGAAAAAAAAAAAGGATATTGTTCAACCAAATTGTACAAAAGTATACAATTCTGGTATCAACGAATATATAATGTATAGAATGAATAATGTTAATAGCGAAACCCACAATGCATGTTCCCATGTAACGTCAATTAAATATTTTGACAACGCTAAAAGCAAAAGAAAGAATATTATTGGCGCAAAATTACCCAAAAAGTTTTGTCCACCACCATCAATAGCTGATCTTAAAGAAGCTAAAGCCCCTCCTATTAAATTCAGAACCGTCATGATCGCTCCTACAATGATGGGAAGTACTAAGACCGCAATAAAAGCTAAGAGAAGTATCAAGTACTTTTTGTCAGAAGCTTTAGTTTTTGAAACCACCACACGAACAGCAATGAACATTATTAGAAAAACTATTACTGTAGCCAAGATCAACCATAATACAAAAAACAAGGGATCTCCCATTTGAAATAACAATTTTGTTCTCCTTTTTATTAACTATTATTTAAATTTTAAATTAAGAGAAAAATATTCTCCTTCTTTTATAAATGTTGATCATATTTATTATTGATTAACATTGAGATTAAACTAATTTTGAAATTAGTAATCTTATAAGGATTTATGGATAATTATACAAAGTTGAAAAAAATTAAAATTAGGTGTTTTTGTTATTGAATTAATTATATACCAAAAGATATAAGGAAGAAATGGAACGCGAAACTTAGAAATACGGCTATAAAGGTTATTGAAAGGATCGAGAGTTTAATTGATAATTCCCTTCCATATTTTGTATATACTATTAAAATCGTTAAACTAATCAATCCAACTATCAGAAAAATCCACGCTAATATCCAAAGAGTTAATGAAGGAATTTGAAAATCATTAATTTGAAGGAATGTAAACAACATCAATAATCGCTAAATATTTTTATGATTTAAATAATATGTTATCTTTTATTTTTTTTTAACTTTATTAATCATTTTTCATATGTGTTGATCAATTACATTTGGATGAATAATAATAATTTTTTCTTTCTTAAGGTAGTTGATATAATTTTAGTCACTTCTTATTAAATAAATTAAAATTTAAGGATATATTCTATTTATAATATCATTATTTAGATCTATATTATTAAAGGAAAATTACTGAGATAAAAATGCATTTTTTAAGTAGATTAATTGAAAACCCAATTTTAGATGATCCTGCAAAAAATCATATGAGCATTCATAGACATTTCTATAGGTATTCTAAAGGAGATTTTATTGGTCCTGCATTAAAAATCACTAAAACTAAAGCAAAAATAACTTTAAAAGGAACTCATGAATATGAAGATTTAATATCAGAAATTATCGCTAAAACAATTTCGGACCCACAAGAATGTTTCGAAGTAAAGGGAAAACTAATTACGGGTATGGATTTATCAGAAACCATCACGGATTTAGGGTTAAATTGGATTTTAAAAAAATCTACGGGTAAAACAAAGAATTACAAAGCAGAAATTGTTGATCAAATTAATAAAAATCAGTTACTCCAAGTAATTAATACATTTCGAGAAAATAGTTATTTGTTACTCTCCTTTATTATTAACACATCCATTAAAGTCACAACCAAAAAAAACATACCACAGCCATCTAAAAAAAAGGCTGAAGATGATGATTTAGGCAAAAGAATTCAGTTTTGTACTGGAGTTATGAGTAACACAGATGCGAATATTAAGATGATATTAGATTTAGTTGCTTCTGATTTTAAAAAGGACATTCCTATTAACTGGAAAAATATTATTTTGCTCAATAACTACAACATAACTGAGATTGTGATTCCAAAAGATATCAAGGACTCTCGCTTATTAAGGATTATGGCTATTAGGAAAGGGAAAATGTTTCGATCAATTAATATAGATGGCGAACTAATAGAAAAACAGTATTCAATCTTTGTTTAATTTTTAAAAAGGTTTATGTAAATTATTAATAGAAAAAATATGGAACATGAAGGATTATGAAGGAATTAAATCCTCTGTTAAGAACATTTTTATATATAATAGGTGGAGAAATTGCCACAGAAGTAGGAATTCAATTATTGAACTCTGAAAACGAAGATATAACTGATGAAGATATAACAGAAAATATTAAAGAACGAATTAAAAGTGGAGAGTATAAAGTAGATATTGAGCCAGATGATACTGTTATTTTAAAACTAAATACAGTAAGAAAAACCTTATACACATTATATAGTGCAAAATTAGCTCAATTTAGAAGAATACGTGATAAGTCTACAGGTTGGTTTATATATTACTGGTGGCATGAATTTGATTTGCTGGAAGAAATCTTAATGGAAAAAAAGAGATTAGTAGAAAAAAAGTTAAGAGAAAGGTTAGAATTTGAAGAAAATAATTATTTTTTTATATGTAAGAAGTGTCTAGATTCAAATATTAAATATAATTTTGACACGGCATTCGAATTGAATTTCAGATGTCCAAATTGTGGAGATCCATTAGAAGCTCAAGATAATCAAAATTTTATTCAGTTTTTAAAAGAAAAAATAGTTTCAATTGAAAATGCTGATTTATCAATTAACTCAGAAATTTAATTACTTCTTAATATTTATACCAACAAAGAATAACCTCTAATAAAAATTATCTAAATTTCCAAGGCGTTTAAAAGTTAATCTTTCTTTTTTGTAATAAAAGCAATATCACCAAGAGATGACCCGTGAGATTTTTTCATATATTTGCTTCGTTTGGCACTTGGTTCAATTTCGTCTATTTTTTTAAGAAGCGTAATATTGTAGACTTTTTCTATTTTTTTTGCCAATTTTATAGTTGGTTCAACTTTTCCGGCTTCTATTCTTCTTAATAGAGAAGGTTTCTCGTTTAATTTTTGAGCAAATTGATCTTGATTAAATCCACGGGAATTTCGAGCATTTCTAATTCTATTCGCGTAATCATGAACAATTTCAATATTTTCATCGCTATCTCTTTTAGGTATAAATTTTTTCTCGGAGCTCTTAAGTTTAACATATGTTTGCTGTTGAGAATAGGATACTTTAGGTTCTTTTAATATTTTTTTGCCATATTGGGCACAACTTAGACACACAGTAATTTTTGCTCCTTCTATTAAAACTTTTTGTCCTTTTCCCCATATTTTACCTCCACATATGGGGCATTCCTTATCAAATTGATTCGATACTTTTTTTGACATAATACAATCTTATATACAATAATTTCTAAGGAATAGTACTATATATAATGAATTGGATGTAGAACTCTTAAAATTTTCTGTTTAAAGCTAAAAATCGTTATAAAATATAACCTATAAATTTTTTAGAAATCGATATTTATATCATATTAGTATATTACCTTAAATTTAAATGAATAAAAAATTATTAATTAATTAGAAAATTTTCTTGAAATTTAAATAAAAGATGGGGTATTTTCTTTTTGACAACAACCAAAGAAAGGAGAAAAAAGGAAGAAACTAAGGATGAAGAGTATTTAATTACTTATACAAGGCACCTGGAAAAGAGATTAAGAAATTTAGAGACTGAGAAACAATTATTAGATGCTGAACGTCTAAGATTGGAACAAGAACTACATAGTCTAAGAAATGAAATTGATCGGTTAAGAGAACCTCCTTTAGTGTCTGCTACTGTAATTGATATGCTAGATGAAACGGGTAAAGTTATTGTAAAAAGCTCTACTGGGCCTAGTTTCGTTGTTAACCCTAGTAGGAAGGTTAAGAACGAAAATCTAGCTCCAGGAATGAGAGTCGCTCTAAACCAGAGAACTTTCGCAATAATGGAAATCTTACCAACAAAATTAGATCCTTTTGTAAAAGGAATGGAAGTTATTGATGCAATTCCCAATATAAGCTACGAAGATGTCGGTGGTTTGGATGATCAAATATTAGAAGTGAGAGAAACTGTTGAATTACCTCTGTTAAAACCAGAATTGTTTAAAAGAATAGGGATTGATCCGCCTAACGGTGTTTTACTTTTTGGTCCTCCAGGGACCGGTAAAACATTAGTTGCGAAAGCGGTTGCCCATGAAACAAACGCTACATTCATTAGAATAATAGGATCGGAGTTAGTTCAAAAATTTATTGGTGAAGGTGCTCGTTTAGTCAGAGAGATATTTAATTTAGCAAAACAAAAAGCCCCCGCTATATTATTTATAGATGAATTAGATGCTATCGGGTCTCAAAGATTAAAAATTGCTACATCTGGCGATAGAGAAGTACAAAGGACTTTAATGCAATTATTAAGTGAATTAGATGGATTTGAAGAAAGAGGAAATGTAAAAATAATTGGTGCAACAAATAGAATTGATATTTTAGATCCAGCTTTATTAAGACCAGGTAGATTTGACAGAATGATTGATTTTCCAATCCCAGATGTGGAAGCTAGAACTTCAATCTTTAAAATTCATGCAAGAGATCTAAACATTGATGGAGTATTAAACTATAAAAAGTTGGTTGAGCTAACTGAAGGAGCGACGGGTGCAGACATAAAAGCAATCTGCACTGAAGCTGGAATGTTTGCAATAAGAAAAGAAGCTGAAGTAATTATTAAAGACGATTTCATTGAAGCAATAAATAAAGTTATGAATAAAATGAAAGATAAAGCTATTGATTCTAAGTTGTATTCTTAATCTTCCTTTTTACAAACATATTAAATATTTATAACTCTATTTTTATGTAAAATAGTTGTAGTAATTTAAAATGGAAAATAAACTATTCTTTGCTTTAAGAAAAGTAAAAGCTATTTCTGATTACCAATTTGGACAAACAGTAACAAATATTCTATTTGAAAATGATAATGATATCCATATTGAGTTTTCTAAAAAAACGGATAAAATAAAGCATATATATTATGATGAGAAACTTTTGTTAAATTTGAGACCAACTAATGGTTTCTTTACATTAAGTTTATTCGCAGCTAATAAAATAATTAAAAACATTTCACCACCGAGAATGAGAGCAGTCGTGTTGAATGATATATCTGATTTTATTAGAAAAGGTCGCAACGTATTTTGTAAACATGTTTTGGATATAGATGATAATTTAAGACCTTTAGATGAGATTATTGTTGTTAATCAAAAGAATGACCTTTTAGCAATTGGAAAACTAGCGATCCCCATTCCTTATGTTCGAAGTTTTAAAACTGGAATCGCAATAAAAGTTCGGAAAGGAATCGATAAATTAAAATTATAAGCCTTAATTAATTTTAATACTATATATAGTTAGTATATAGTTAGGAGTTATTGAGAAAAAAATGGTAAAGTTACCAAAAGAGATGCAAAAAAGAGAAAACAGTAAACCTAAACGCCCGCAAGCAAAAATAAAGAGAGAAGGGCAACAATTTGCTTCAAGACAAATGCGTCGACGAATGCAACAGCAAGGAGTTGAAATGGATCAAATTAATGCTACTCGAGTAATAATAGAAGGCGTAGAAAAAACGCTCGTAATCGATCAACCAGAAGTTGTTTTAATGAAGCAAATGGGACAAGAAATTTATCAAATAATTGGTGAAGCACAAGAATATTCTCCAGGGGAAGTTTTAATTGGAGAAAAGGAAGATGTTGAGACTACGGAACTTGTTGAAGAATATGAAACAAAACCAATTATTACTGAAAATGATATTATGTTAGTAGCAGCTCAAGCAAATGTCAATAAAGAAGAGGCGAACGCAGCATTAATTGATAGTGAAGGAGATATAGCAAAAGCTATTTTATTTCTGAAAAATAGGCCTTAATTTTTTAGAAAAAAAAAAGAATTAAGAATCATAAACCATTCACTATTTTATAAACGATTTGGTAAGAATGATATGTCAAAAGTAAAGAAAAAACCTACTGGGCCACATAGAGGCTTATCCGAAGAAGAAGTAAAATTCGAAAAAATTATACAATTTTCAGGTTGGATATTTTTAATTGTTTTAATGTTATTAATGGGACCGTTTATTATTTTCGATACTGTATTAGGGTTAATTGAATTAGAATTAAATGCATCAATATTTACATTAATTATTTTTTTCGGGACTAATTCTGCAATTAGCTTTGGATTATCTACAAGAGTTAAAAAAAATAGAGATCAAAAGAAGAAATTATACTTTGATTGGTTAAAGGGCGAATTTCTACTTGGTATAATTGCTATTTTTGCTGTAGCTGTTTATCAATGGTAATCCTTTTTTATTACATTTCGATTACCAACTATATTTATTTATAATCTTCTCTTGCTGGACTAAAAACATCTATAACATCCGTATCTTCAAATATTATCGCCCCGTGTTTTTCGTTTGAATCAAAAACATAACTATCTCCTTCTTTTGCTATAAATTCTCCATTTTCAGTAATAAATTTTAATTTGCCCTTTAATACATATCCAATTTGATGTTCTTTATGTGAATGTAAGGGAATTTGTGAACCTTTAATTAGGTTAAAATGGCATAACATCAAATTTTTGTTATAGGCTAAAGTTTTTCTATATATTCCGTGTAAAGTTTCTACTGAATCAATAGAATTTTTGTTTACGAGGTTTTTTCTCATCAATATAGCACTTTTAATTTGATTTTGTCGCACTTTTTTATTTAAATATACTCATAGTCTTTAATTTTTAAATTTTATTTACTCAATTGAAAATTACAAAATCAGTAAAGACGACATTAATTTATTTAAGGATAAAATAACGAGATTAAATATGATTCTTTCGAATTTTTCTGAAAAAGCATAGAGTTTTCTGTGGTTTAATTAGCTGGTGTTTTAAATTACAAATATTCAGTTAATAAATTAAGTTTAAATTGGAAAAAAAAATACATTTTTATATCAAAAAAGGTAAAATATTAACGATGACAAATAAATATTAAGGGTATTGTTTCAGTTCATTGTACCGACAAAAATATTTAGTTTTTAACCTGATAATATACCCTTATCTCTTATTAGAATATTATGAATTAAAATTTGTGATGGATTGCTATGGTCTTGATTCCAAAATCTGAAACAATTAAAGTTAATAAAGGTTTAAGAAGTGGTTTTTTAAAAAATTTATTACCAAGAGTTTCCCGAACTGAAGGTGATGTAGTTCCTTTTAATCCTCTAAAAATAAAGCAGAGTATTATTAAAGAAACAGGGTTAAACGATAAAGTCGCTGATAGCATTACTGAATTAGCGGTTAGAAGAATTATATCCTCCGGTATAATGTTTCTTTCTGGTCCACACATTAGGGAAATAGTCTGTTCAATATTATCTGAGCAACATTTTGAAGATGAACGAAAGCTATATACCAGAATAGGTATGCCGTTGATGGACTACGAAGCAATTTTAGAGAAGGGCGTGAATGAAAATGCTAATCAAGATATGAATCCTGAGAGCATCCATCATTGGGCTGCTAATAGAATATCTGACGAATATGCACTTTTAAGAATTTTAGATTCTGAAGAAGCGCATGCTCATTTATACGGCGATATACACGTTCACATGCTAAGATACTTCGATTTACGACCTTTCTGCCAAAGTTGGGACCCGCGTATGATTCTTGAGCATGGACTACCCCCTGTCGATAGTTGGGCACATTGTAGCAAATCTGGCCCTGCAGGAAGTTTGCGAGTAGCTGTTACACACTTAGCAAAATGGTTAGGGATTATTCAAGGAGAATTTAGTGGAGGACAGGGTTATGATTACATTACTACGTTTTTAGCACCTTATGCACATGGTATTTCTGATAGAGAAATTGAACAATCAATGCAATGTTTAATTTTTGAAACAAATCAAATTTTTGCTGCGAGAGGGGGCCAAGTACCATTTACTTCGATATCATCTACCCCAACTATATCTGATGGTTTATTAAATATTCCTGCGGTTGGTCCACATGGAAAATTAGTCGGAAATTATGGAGATTATAAAGAAGAATGTCTTAAACTTTTTGATGCTTTAACAGAAGTTTATATACAAGGAGATCATAATGGAAAGCTATTTGCATTTCCAAAACATGAGGTTAAAATAAAAAAAGAGTGGCTTAAAGAATTCGAACCGTCTTACATTAAAATAATGGAAGAAGTAGCTACGATGGGGACTCCATATTTTCTAAATATGTGTCCAGATTGGATGCCAGACGAAATTCATAGTCAATGCTGTAGAAAATTCCTAAGTGGCAATCAAATTTTAAGTCAATGTATTGTAGATCCTGAAAAAAGGAAAAACGCTAATATATGGGAAAATTACGTTACCATTGGTTCACTTCAAAGCGTTAGTCTAAATTTACCTAGATATGCATATATATCCAACAATGAAGACGATTACATTAGGATTTTAGGGGAAAAAATGGAGCTTTCGGCTAGAATACTAAAGAAAAAATGGGATTTAATGGAAAAGCGATTAAAAACAGGGCATCTACCCTTATGTAGTGGCAAAATTAATGATACCCCAATTTTTAAATTGCGAGAGCAAAATCTTTCAATAGGTTTTACTGGCTTGAATGAAGCCGTAAAAAGCATGACCGGCTCTGAATTGCATGAAAATGATACAACTTATAACCTTGGGAAAAGAATATTAGAATATATGGTTGCTAAATGTAATTCCATGACAGAAAGAGATGGAATACCCTATTCACTTTGGGAACAGCCAGCAGAATCGACATCGAATAGATTAGCAAAGTTAGACCTTAAGCATTTTCCTAAAAAAGCAATTCCCCAATCTTCTGGTGAATCTGCTTATTATACAAATTCAAGCCATTTTCGGTATGATGCAGATATACCGTTATCCGAAAGAATTCGAAAACAGGGAGATTATCATCCTGTTGTAAACGGAGGTGTAATTACACATATTTGGTTAGGGGAACAAAAACCAGATATTCACGCTCTTTGGGAACTCACAAAAAATATTTGTCTTAATACAAATACAGCATATTTTGCATATACTACAGATTTTATATATTGTCCATCCTGTCGTAAGATGTATCGAGGAAGTCAATTTATATGTCCTCAATGTTATTCTGAAGATGTGAAAGTATATTCAAGAGTTACGGGATATTACAGTGAAGTAAATAGGTATAATTTAGGAAAAAGAACGGAATGGGAAGCAAGAAAACGAGAAAATTTATTTAAATAATTTTTCTTTTTTTAATTTCTTAAATATTTTTGAATCTTACTAAATATATGAACAAAAAATTATCACTTAAAGAATTTCAACAACAAATTGACGAATGGATTCTCAATCATGGTGGTTATTGGCCACCTCTTTCTATGCTCGGGGCAATTATAGAAGAAGTAGGAGAATTAGCAAAAGAAATTAACCATCTTGAAGGGTTCAAACCAAAGAAGTCTGACGACGCAAAATTAAATATTGGTGAAGAACTTGCAGATGTCATTTTTGCAACAATCTGTGTTGCTAACTATTACAAAGTAAATATGAATTTGGAATTAGCCAAGGTTATTGAAAAATATACTAAAAGAGATTCAAAGAGATTTTTATAATAAAAAGAAGAGCACACATTTTTGAAAAATTTTAATCCTTTTATGTGTTTTATTTTTTTAAAACATCGGTAATGATAATAACAACTATTAATTTATAATAAAAAGATGCTAAAAGAAGGATTAGAGAAACAAAACATACTCAAATTACTTGATAAAAAGTTAGAGAAAGATCTTTCGTACGATTCAGGTTTAATTTTAGGGTCCATGTGCACAGAACCTTTAGATTTCGCTAAGGAAATATATATTAAATATATTTCTAAAAATTTAGGAGATCCCGGATTATTTTTAGGGACTGCAGCCTTAGAAGATGAATTAGTACTTGAAATTGGTGAGTTATTTGGAAATAAAGATATAATCGGAACATTTACTACTGGAGGTTCAGAAGCTAATTTAATCACCATGAGGATTGCTAAAAAATTACGACCGGAGATAAAAAATCCCGAAGTTGTAGTTTCGGCTTCAGCTCATATTTCCTTCGATAAAGCAGCCGATATGTTGGGTATTAAACTTAGGAAAGTGCAATTAAGAGATAATTTTGAATTAGATTTAAACCATTTCGAATCTCTTATCAATAAAAATACTTGTGGAGTTGTTGGAATTGCAGGCACAACCTCGCTAGGTTTAATTGACCCAATCGAAGATATGGGTAAAATTATCGAAGGAGAAAATATTTTTTATCACATTGATGCTGCTTTTGGGGGATTTGTGTTACCATTTCTAAAAAAACTAAAGTATAAAATCCCTCCATGGGATTTCTCAGTAAAGCGTGTAAATTCAATTACAGCGGATCCCCATAAAATGGGTTTAGGTGTAATACCTTCGGGGGGATTTTTCGTTAAAGATGCAACTTTATTACAAAAAATTGGTTTTGAAATCCCTTATTTAGCAGGAGGAAATTTTAAGCATTTTCATATGGTTGGAACTAGACCAGGAGGTCCAATTATCGCATTTTGGGTAACATTGAAAGTTTTAGGTATTAATGGTTTTGTTGAAATAGTAAAAAAATGTATGGATAATACTAAATATTTAGTAAAAAAGATATCTGAAATTAATGGTATAAAATTAGCGGCTAACCCCATTATGAATGTAGTGGGAATAACAACAGAAAATGGAGAAAGTATTTGTAAAATTGATGAAGCATTACGTATTAACAAGTGGATGTTAGGTAAATTTGTAGATTTTAATTTAATTAGAGTTGTACTAATGCCACATGTAAAAAGGGACCATATATCTAATTTTGCTTCTGATTTAGAAAAGGTAGTAAAAAAACTTAATTTATAATAAGTTTGGTTAAATAAAAATTTTATATTATCCATCAGAAATATATTTATAAACCAAAAAGTAATTTAATAATTTATATAGATTTATTAGGGTTTAATCTCTCTTAAGAAATGAAATAGGAATGGGAAAAAAAAAAAAATCACTTGGAATAAAGACAACAAGATATTTTACTAAAACTTGCACTAAATGCAAATTTGAATACCCAAATTGGTTTACGAATTGCCCTAAATGTGGTGCTGCTTGGGATTCTATAGAAGCAGAAAAAGCTACTAGTGAAAAGGAAGCGCTAAAGAAAACAATAAAAATTATTGTTAAAATAACAGAAGAAGATTTTAATAACACATTAGAGAGAGTTAAATTAATTTTTAGCGCTGACCAAGGCCAATCTTGGTATCAAATGGAAATGGAGAATAAATTAGACTTTTTTATAGTAGAAATCGCTGATGTTCCTATGGGATCTGTTATTATCTACTACATTGAAGTTATATTAATTCATGGTGAGCAAATTATTGAAAATAATGAGGGCAATTATTTTCATTATAAAGTTGGCGTATCTATCGAAGATTTAAAAAAAGATCACCAAATTTCTAAAGAAAAAATCGTAAATCATACGAAGAAACAATTAAATAAAGCTGTAAATGAATATAACGAGGTTATAGAAGATTTCACTATATCAAAAACACAAATCACAAACGAATTAGTCCAAAAACCACCGAAACCACAACCTGAATATTTTAAACCTATATTAGAATCGACTGCAAATTCAAAGAAGGAAACGATTGACAATTTAGCTGGAATCTCTCAAATTTTTATTAATAAACCTAGTATGCAACCATCTCAGCATCCAAAAGAATATGATGCTGAAAACAATATTACTATCTTTGGAAGAATTCAAACTAAAATTGATCCAAATTTAAAAACATGTCCTCATTGTAACTCTAAAATCAAAAAAATGTGGAGCACATGCCCCATCTGTGGTAAGAATCTTTAGAATAATATTTTAAGATCAAATAAAAATTACAATTTACTACCACACTTATTACAAAACGCATAATCAGAAGATAATATCGCCCCACATTGTTCACAAACCAAGAGATCTTTAGATTTTGGCTCTTTTTTCTCTTCTTGAACAGTTTGAGTGGAAGGAATTGCTGTAAACTTACTAGGTTCGCTTTCAATATCCGCAACATTAGGAATTATTCTCAGTTTAGATTTTTCTTCTTCTTCAGATTTTTTGGTTGCATTAAACGGTATGAAGGGAGTACTTTGACTAATAGAATTTTCTTCATATTTTTGAGTGAGTGTTTGAAATAGTGAACTTGCTTCAGTTGTCGTGCCTAAAGGAGGAGTGGGAGGGATTGATTCAGAAGTTTTCTGTTTTTCTTTCTTTTCCTTCTTTAATTTTTTCATCTCCTCAATTAATTTTTCTTGTTTTTCCCGAGCTTCGAGGGTTTTCTTTTCTTTTTCTTGTTTCTTTTTCTCTTTAGCAAGTTTTTTCATTTCTTTTTTAGATAAAATAGTTTGAGGCATATAATCGATTAGTGATTCTGATGAAGAGGGTTGAGTCAGTGTAGTTTGAAAAAGTGGAGTTACGCGTGTTGGTTCTGCTTCTGGTTCAGGAGTAGGTTCAAATGTCATAGAAGCAGGTCGAGGTTTGGGTGGTTCTTCTCTTTTCATTACGCGAAATGGTGTCTGAGTTGAAGAACTTACTTCCGATTTTTCAGGTTTAATTGTTTGAAATTCCTTGGGTGGAGTCGCTGGTACTGGAATATTTGATGAAAATGGTATTGTTTGTGGTTTATAAACTTCACTTTCAACAGTTGATGATTCTGGTAATTTTGAAGGAAGTATTTCAGTTTCTGATTTCTCAGCTTTTTGAAGCAAAATTTCATCAGGTGTTTTAAATTCGATTTCTGTTGGTTCGGGCATTGATATTTCTGGTTCTGGTTGAGGTTCAAACATTGGAACAGGCTCGGGAACGGGGGGAGCTTCATATTCAACCTCTGGTTCTGGTTCGAAGGATGACACTTGTTCTGTCACTTTTATGGCGGTTGGTTCTGGAACAGGTGGTGCCTCAAATTTAATTTCAGGGTCGGGTTCAAACATTGGAACAGGCTCGGGAACGGGTGGTGCTAAATACGCATCTGTGGGTTCAGAAGGAATTTCGCTAGGAGGAATTGAAGGGATATATCCTGGTGTAAATACAGTTGCATTGGCAATAAATTGTTCAGGTACGCCTTGTCCTATCATTAGACAAGCAAGAATATAAAAACAATCTCCAACTCCATCACCCGTTTTAGCTGAAGTCTCCATATAATACAAGTTAAAATCTCTTGTAAATTTTCTAATTTCTTCAATTGAAACTGCTCTTTGATCAATCAAATCACTCTTATTCCCAACAAGTAATATGGGGATGTCGGTTTTGATATTGGCTCTAACCTCTTCAATCCATTGAGGTAAATGTTCAAAGCTTGCAGAGTTAGTAAGATCAAAAACTAATACTGTACCTAACGAACCTCTGTAATACATTGGTCTTATGGAACTAAAACGTTCTTGACCACCTGTATCCCAAAGTTGAAGTTTACACTTAATAAGTCCTTCCACCGTCTCTATTGCTATTGTTTTTACATGAAAATCAACTCCAATCGTCATCTTGTAATCTTCCGTAAAGAAACCCTTTGAGAATCGAAGAGTTAAAGCAGTTTTACCAACTCCACCATCTCCTACCACAATTGATTTAAAAAGATAATCATACTCTTCAGCCATATCTCTCTACCATAACTATAATTAATTTTTTTTTTTTAATCCTATTGCCATTAATCAAATTTCAGTGTATTATTATAATTAATATAAAATTTAATTAATTATACTTTTGGAAAAATTTCAAATATTCAGTTAAATTTACTTTAGAATCAGTGTTGGTTAATAGATTAATCTATATGAGGATTTAATAGATGTGATATTCTGAACAGAAAAAATTAGGTTTTTATCTAAAAACTAGATACTTATTCCTTTATTTTATTAGATTCTTCCTCGATTTCAACGTTTTCAAACCATTTATTAATCTCATCCAAGTCTTGCTGCGGAAAGTCGTAAGAATGTTTTTTATCGGGGTATAATCCCTTTTCTACCTCATTTTTATAACTTTCTAAAGCATTTCGGACTGAGTTTCCAATATCAGCAAAGTATTTGAGAAATTTCGGCTTAAAATCAGTAAAAAGCCCTAACATATCATTTATAACTAAGATTTGACCATCACAATAAGACCCCGCACCAATACCAATAGTAGGGACATTCACAGTTTTTGTAATTAATTTAGCAATTTGCCAAGGAATGCTCTCTAATACTATAGAAAAAACACCCGTTTTTTCTAATTTTTTTGCATCAATTATTAACTTTTTTGCGGCTTCTACTGTTTTTCCTTGAACTAAGAAACCGCCAAATTCATATATAGCTTGAGGAGTAAGCCCAATATGCCCCATCACTTGTATATCTGCATCAATAATTGCTTTTATCGTAGGACAAATCTTTGTCCCGCCCTCAACTTTGACGGCTTCAGCACCACCTTCTTGAATAAACCTTCCAGCGTTTTTCACAGCTTCTATAATATCAATCTTGTACGACAAAAAGGGCATATCCGCAACTATCATAGCATTTGAAACTCCACGTGCCACTGCTTTAGTATGGTGAATCATTTCGTCCATTGTAACTGATAATGTATTCTTATATCCAAGCACTACCATGGAAAGAGAATCACCTACGAGAATTAAGTCAATTCCGCAGTCATCAACGATTTTGGCAAATGAATAATCGTATGATGTAATAGTTACTATTTTTTCCCCTTTTTTTTTTTTTTCAATTATTTTTTTAGCAGTTATTTTTTGTAGCGCCATATATGAAGTAACCCCATACTTTAGAAAAATGTTTTGTTTATTTAAAAGCATTTAATAAGAAAGTATAAAAAAATTAGGAATAGAGGGGAGATTTGAATGTCTGATAACAACTGTACGGGCTGTCGCACTATCATTCTACAACTCTAACAAATTACCAATCAAAAATAAGTAAAAAAAGGTTTTAATTGAAATAAGATAATGTTATAATATCTTTTTTTAAACTACTTGAAAGTAGATAGTAGCACCTTACGAAAATTCTCTAATTCTATCTTGATTTCATTGATTTTACTTGTTGGAGCACTTATTCCTATATAAAATGTATTTTCTATGTTTTTACCAGAGATTGTTAAATACCTTTTTACATATTCCGTTCTATCCTCGGACAACGCTACTCTATCGTCTATTTTAACATCTTCGTCTTTTAATCTCTGAAAAAATTCCAGATCTTCATTAATTCTACTACTAATTTTCTCTTCAAAAGCTCTTATATCCATAACATCCATGTAATGATCAGACATGATAAGTCCTGATGCGGTGTATAAAATTGCATAATTACAACTAAACTGATTAACAATTTTATTTAATCCTATATCAATTTCTTCTAAATTTAATAGTTTATTCAAAGAATAAGAAATTGCTTTCGAAATTGATGAAATATCGTAGTAAGATGTGTCAAAGAATTTAAATTTCATATCTTTATTTTGGGATACAATTAAATTTTTAATCATTTCTGCTCTATCGAAAAAATCTTCACTTTTTTTAAATTTTGGATCGTATTTATTGAAACATATTATCACTTCGTTGGAATAATCCAAATCTCTATAAATATTTAACAAATCGTGAAGATATTTTACAGATTCTTCGAATTTGATTTCATCTTGAATATCTATAAGATAATAAATATAATTTGTTTCAGTAAAATATATGGGATTACTTACGTATATTTTTCTAAATTTCTTCTGACCACCCATATCCCAGAGATTAATTCGATAGGTTTCTAGGAATTTAAAAGAACTATAATCTATTTTTATTGTAGGTTTTAGATTTTTAACCCGTTCGTAAAAGTTATATTTTTTTCTTAAAGCAATTAACGCACTACTTTTTCCAGCATTGTCTAAACCAGCGATAACTAATTTAAATTCATTTATTTCATACTTATCTATCGTCATATTTACTGAATTTTTAATAATTTTTTATTAATTAATAAGAATCTCTAAAATTAAATTATAAATCTTGTTTTTTTTATTTATTTTTATGTTAATTATTAAAAAACTCAAATTTGAAATTACAATTTTATTTTCTATATAATTTTTTAATGAACAAATCATTAAAATAAATAACTCTGATAAAAACTAACTAGTATTTGATGTGTATGGATGCTAAGGAAATAAATTATTATTCTCTAGGTTTTGAATATATTGAAACTAAAACTATGTTTGTTTCAGATTATAATGACGGTAAATGGGACGAAGGAAAATTAGTCCCGTTCGGAAAATTTGAAATTTCACCTGCTGCCTGTGTACTAAATTATGGACAGGGAATCTTTGAGGGTATGAAAGCGTTAAGAACTAAGAATGGAGAAAAAGTCCTCTTTAGACCGAAGGAAAACGCGAAAAGATTTAGTGATAGTGCTAGTAGAATGTTAATGCCGAATTATGATGTAAGCAAATTTGTTGATGCTGTTAAAGATGTGGTGAGGGCAAATGAAGAATATATACCCCCTTATGATAGTGCTGGAGCACTTTACCTTCGTCCTTTAATGATTGGAAATGGACCGATAGTTGGTGTAAAACCGGCAAAAAACTATAAATTTATAATTTTTGCGATTCCGGTAGGACCATATTTCCCAGAAGGATTTAGTGGTATTGATTTAGAGATTACGAAGAAGTACACAAGGGCCGCTCCAGGTGGGACTGGCGCAACCAAAACATGTTGCAATTATGCCGGATCTATGTTAGCCGGAAAGGAAGCTAAAGAAAGGGGTTTTTCTCAAGTCATCTTTTTAGACGCAGTTCATAAGGAATTTATTGAGGAAGTCGGAGCGGCAAATTTTTTTGCTGTGATTAACGGAACTCTAGCAACTCCAAAAACTACTGGAACAATTTTACCTGGCATTACGCGTAAATCAATTTTAGAATTAGCTTCAAAGAAAATGGGAATAAAAATTGAAGAACGAGATATTTCATACAAAGAATTATTTGAAAATTCTTGTTCTGAAGCTTTTTGTGCGGGTACTGCTGCAGTTATTACTCCAATTAAATCTATTGTACTAGAGGATAAAAAAAGGATTTTTAGTGAAGGTGAACCTGGCGAAATTACAAGAAAGATTTACGAATTATTGATGGGTATTCAGCGTTTAGATATTGATGATGAATTTGGTTGGGTTGTAAAGATTTAAAAAAATAAAGTCTAATAATAGAATTTAATTAAACTCTTTTTTTATGTATTTTTTAATTCACCAACAACATTAAAGAAAAAACAGCGTACAGAATTCCAAAACAGATAAATGTTGGTATAACCACATGTTTAAACGATTTAATATAATTAGTTTTAAAATAATTAATACTATAGGCTAAACAAGGATGAAGTGGGGTAATTAAATATCCTAAGTAAATTGCAAAATAAAGAAAAACAAAATCGATTATGGGCATTGATAGGACCAAGTTTTGAACCAAATAAATCGGGATAAGAATCGAAATCGGTAATTGTACTCTACCAGTAGTAAAACCAAGTAAAAAACCAATACTGATGAATAAAGCAAAGGGTAGATTTAAAGCGCTAATCTGTTCAGGCACTCCAGATTCTAAGAAAATACTCAGAAACAAAAACATTGCGATAATTAGTAGAGGAAATCTCCATACTTTCATTTTTCGCGAGATTTCTTTTATATTAAATACATTCATTTTAGCAAACTTTAATGAGATGGAAATGCTTATGATTAATCCTATAAAAACAAATAATTCTGGAAAGCTAATTGGGAAAAAGAGTCTTCCTAAGAAATCTATAATGGGAGCGATGATAAGGGGAATTAAATTGTGAAAAACTTTTTTTAAGTTTCGATTTGTTGATTCTTTTGATTTATCTACTGGTTTAAGTAAAGTAAAATATCCTACAAAAATCATTAAAATAAAAGGAATTAATAAAGTTAAAACAATTAAATAAAGGGATATCCCAGATAGAACACTTGCCACGAGAAGAGCAGATGAGAGAGGATAAACTAAAAGTAAAACGTGTCGATACCATACGTTAATTGCTACTTTTCGATTAGAATCTAAAGCGGGATCTATTTGATCTACTATTGGTGCCGACATTAATGCTCCTCCTGCCACAGGTAATAAGCCAAATAATGCCGGACTGACCATTAAAGCAACTTTCTTAGAAACTTTCATATTTTGTATTAATTCAAGCATTAGTCCCGATTCTTCCATAATACCACCTAATATTGGTATTAGCAAAACTGAAAGCGCTAATAAAACAATTGAAGGATTAATAATAACTTCAATCATGGAATTAATAATGTTTACCTGAGTTAAAAGTCCAAAAATGATTGCGCTAATGCCTAAAACAACACTTAGCTCTTTCTTTGAGAAAACTAAAATCAAAGCAATAATAAGAAAAAAGCTTAATAATGGGGGAATCACATTGCAGAAAATATTTAATTCCTTAAAAATTACGCTATAGCATCTTTGTGGGAGAAGAACATTTAAAAATATCGTAAAGTCATTAAAAAATAGAATTAATTAGATAGTTTTTCTATCAAAATTTCGAAAGCTATTTTGATGTTTTCCCCTGTCTTTGACGAGATCTTTAAATAACTTATAATATTTTCATATTCTTTTATAATTTCTGAGATAAATCCATCTATAGAGAGTGTTTCATAAGGATTAACCAAATCGTTTTTAGTTCCTATCAATAATATAGGAATATTTCCAAATTCATTTAATGTAACTATCCATTTTTGAAGATTTTCAATTGTGTTTATTCTCGTTAAATCAAAAAGAATAAAAGCTGCGAGAGAACCGTCGACAAAACCATTCAAAAGCGTTTTGAATTGATCTTGTCCCGCAAAGTCCCACATTATAAAATTAAATTCAGTTCCATTAACAGCAATAATTTTTGAGTAAAAATCAACGCCTCTGGTTAATTGACGATTAGCATCAAAACGATCATGAACAAGCCGATTTAGAAATGAGGTTTTTCCTACTCCACCATCACCGGAAACAATGATCTTTATCGTTTTCTTCATGATTATTAATATCTGTTTATCCTAAAATTTAAAAAGTTATATTTAAAATTAATTTTTGTAATATTAGAACATAATAAAAAAAAATTAGAGCTTTTAATATACTTTTATAAAAGTGTCCAGGTAAACTAACGTAGAAAAGAAAATATGTCAGTTAGAATAATAATCATAGGCGATACACACTTAAATTCTTTTAAAAAATTGCCAAAAGAAATGGCTCAAGCAATAAAAGAAGGGGATTGGATTATTCATGTAGGTGATTATACATCATTAGATACGGTAGAAGGTTTAATAAGGTGGAAAGGCGATAAATTTAAAGGAGTGTTTGGTAATGCCGATCCTTTGAGTATTAGGAAGATTTTACCAGATAAGGTTATATTAGAGATAAAGGGGAAAAGAATAGGGATTACACATCCATTCTGTGGAGGACCTGAAACATTTATTAAGGTAAGGGTGAAAAGAGAGTTTAAAGACTATGATGTTGATGCAATTGTATTTGGGCATACTCATGAACCCGAAATAATAGAAATGAATAAAATTTTGCTGATAAACCCCGGAAAAGGGTACTTAGAAAAAAATTCTTTTGGAACGCTAACTTCTTTTGCAATTTTAACAGTAACAGAAACTCTACAAGCAAAAATTATTAATATTACTATTTAAAAACATAATCTAAAATTTTCAACAAACTTTTAACAAATTTAGTAGATATGTGTAAAGATATTAAGCAGTATGGGGGATAAAAAAGGGTTTTTACTATTTTTTCCATCCTATTGAGCACTCATAATTTCTACTAACATTTCAATACTCTTTGATACGAAATTATTCCTTGCTTAATTTTTTTTTTAAGTTTAATTTAGAATAGAATACATAGAAAAAAATAGGGTTTAAAAAACAATTTTATAAAATAATGATTAGAATAGATAAATAATTAAAATATAAAATTGAATTAATTTCTTTAAACTTTAAAGGTAATGAAAATTGGAAGGAAAAAAGAGAACCTTTGTATATAGCATTCTAATAGTTATTTTAACTTTAATAACATCGTTTACTATGTTGTTTACTTTTTACGGGTCTATTTTTGTTTCAACTCTTGCTGCTAACGAAAGCTTATTGTTAGGTTTGGTGGTTATTATTATCAGAATTTTGATATTGGTAATTATGACGTTCTTTCTCTATCGCAAATGGTTAAAGCAAGAAGCTATATATACTTCAGATGCTTATTTTTTATTCGGATCATTTTTCGGTATACTATCTTGTGGAAAAATCTATGACATCTTCTATAACCTTGCATTTGTTTCTATGAGTTTTGATGCGGAATTTATTTTATTTTTGATAAAAATACGGTATTTCATAGTAGTGGTAAATGTAATGCCAATCTTATATATAGGCTTAGATGTAATCATTACATTTTTTAACATGTATAGGGAAAAAGAGATGGATAAAAAACAATTTAACAAATTAAGATTGAGGATCATTTTAATTTTCATCTTGGTATTAGTATTAATCGTAAGCTTGGCTCCAACACCTAATTTTCTCAGCAAAATGCTTCCGTTTATCACACTGGTAATTTTCTTAGGAATTGCTATCATGTTCTTGTTTATGTATAAAAATGAACGTTTATCTCAAGCAAATGGTCTAATTATTGGAATCGCTTTTATTTGTTTTATCGCTTCTAATTTGCTTCGATCAATTCTACTAAGCACAGAGCTCTCTTACATTGTTTTTGTTGAACTAATTGACATTGGTGTGAATTTACTTATGTTTATTGGATTTATTACTAAACCTAAATATGCTAAATAATATTTTTTTTATTGATTTAAATAAAAAGCAAATTTAAATAATTTTTTTTATACTATTTCAGTATCTAAGTATTTATTGTTTTTTTTATTTTTTTCGATGGTCA
>Ga0209345_10001382_pt1 | contig 29129 bp, 32 predicted proteins | sample Cruoilmetagenom7_FD_187294 | JGI IMG/M metagenome (GOLD analysis project Ga0209345, IMG submission 187294) | Oil polluted marine microbial communities from Coal Oil Point, Santa Barbara, California, USA - Sample 7 (SPAdes) (version 2) | ecosystem: Environmental > Aquatic > Marine > Oil seeps ...
CAGGATTTGGATAAATATATCAAAATTCTGAATTATAGGACTGAAAAAGTTACATAAGTTTATTTTCGACTGGCATTAAGCGTATTTATATAGATATCTAGAGAAAACCTTTCTTGAATTAAGAATAGCTTTTAAATTTTAAATATGTTGCTGCGTACAAGGTTTTTGTATCCTCAAAGTGTGTAATATCTTTACTGAGTGTGTAATCCTTACACAGCGAATAGTTGCAGTGTCTTCCTAACTTATTGTTGTTTATAGATATATGTGTTTGGCTTTGTTTTTGCTGAATATACAGAATAATACAACATAAAGGAGGTAGTTATGAATATTTTAAAGAAGCTGCAAAAAATGAGCGCTATTTTTATCTTAGGTTTTATCATGTTTTCAGCAATTTTTACTGTTCCCTCTTCGCTTTTTGCCAGTAACTCTTCTTATAACGATACAGGTGTTCTGCTTATAAGCTTTGGAGAACCAGAAAGTATGGAAGAAGGCTATGAGGGGTGGACAAATTTTCTAAAGAACTATATGGGATCCATGATATCCATGATGAAGATGGGTTTTATAGTAGAGACTGCAAAAGAGATGACAGATTATTTTGAAAATGGAACATTGCTTCTTGATAAAGATAACCCATTTTCATCTAAACAAAGCGATAATCCGAATCTGGTGGATGCATGGGGAAAACCGTATTATGGTAACGATTATACCTTTATGCCAAGACCTGCAGAGGCACTGTTTGAAACTCTCTTTATGATCCCTCAGATGGGTGATCTTGTGGAGTTTATTGTAGATATGAGTGGAGGAATGCCCTCGGTATATTTTGTTGCTGATAGCTCTGAATCAGGGAATACTCCGGGAAAAGGGTATTCTAATGCATGGGAATATCTTAGCTTAACCATGTATCCCATGTATGAAGCTATGGGGGATAAAAATCCGGCTTTAGAAAGGGAACTATGGGCTCTTGATGAAGTAGAATCAAAGTTAAGGCTCAACTATCCTGGCCTCCATATCTCAAGGGGATTTGGAGCAGCCAGACCAGGACATCCGCATTTTCTCGATGCGGCAGAAGCTCTTGTTAAAAATAATAATATTAAAAAGCTTATTCTTGCACCAAACTATGTTGTATATTCTGATTTTGAAAATCCTGCAGGAGAGATAAAGCATGAACTGTTAAAGAAAGGGTATGATATTGAGATAGTAATAACTGATCAAATAGGAGGGACTGAAGATTTCAGCAAAGGGATTGCAGAACATATTTATGATGAACTGGAAGGTAATATAAATATAGGGAATGCTCCCATTGATTCTGATAAAAATGTTATGGTATTTCTTTCACACCATGGAATGATGAGCACTAATATGCTGCTTTATGATTTTGGTAAGGAACCGTATCATGAATTTGCTCGCGAAGCATATGATGCCGCTGTCAGTCAAATAAAAGAGCTGGATGAAGTAAAATCATGGGAAGGTAAATTTGATGCATTGCAGATCTATCCTGAGATGGCTACAGGGATATTGGATCCATTTAACAAATATTTAAACATTGATGAGGGGATGAAAATAGCTAAAGCCCAGGGTTATGATTATATTATAAATGTCCCTTATGAAGTGGGGAACTCAGGCTATGAAACCTTAATAGGGTTAAGAGGCGCATGGGGGATAGAGCCCAAGTGGGATACATATGAGGAAGATAATGGACTAGGTACACTTATGACGAAATATCGTAATACTTTTTTGAAAGATGGTATAAATGTCATAATCACAGATGGGTGGATTAACGGACAGATAGATAGTTATTATACAAGGATACAAGAGGCTGTACAAGGCCTGTAACACATTGTTACGAAAAAAATATTGTGCATTCAGAAAACCCGGCATCACTTTTAGTCGGGTTTTCTATAAAGTTTACAAGCCTCTCAGCTTATCAATTACTATGATCTTACATGCCATTGAAACTATAACTGGCTCACTTTTTTATCACAGAAGTTACAGGCTCACCATTTACATATATAAATGGTAAAATGGATTTTAGCTCTATTTCTGAATAAGAATACCCATCTTCCCTGGTTATAAAATATTTGACGAAAGAATCGAAGTCATTTAAAAAATCACTATTATTATTTTCTGCATTAACAGTAAATTGTTCTCTTATTTTACCCAGGTCAGTAGTTTTTATTTTCATTTTCCCTTCAGGCAGCATACTATTTTGTTTATAGTTAAAATTGCCTTCAACTTCAGCCATCCCTAACCCGTGTTTGACAGGTTTTATTTCAATGCTCAGTGTAGGCTTTGCTTTTTGCAAAGCTTCTTGCAAGGACATTATATAACCTCTCGTTTTAATCAACTCGCTCTGTTTTAATTGTTTGCCACCACCAATAGATCTGTTAAATTGTATATAATTTTTTAACATATCTGATGAAATTCGATCTATCTGAAATGCTCCTTTTAGTTCTTGAATATCTGCAAGTTTATTAATGATTTCATTTTCACCCTTATTATCACTTTTTAGCTGTCCATTTAAATTAACTAGAATTATTTTTGTTCCAAAGCTCATCAATGTTTTTTCTTCTGAAGGTTTAAAATTAATGTAGAGTGAGCCTTCTTCAATATCATACTGCAAACTTTTATTATCATTTGTCTGTTTTACTAAATTAGCTCCCCTTAAGATAAGTTTAGAAGATTGATATTCAGAACCTGAAGAAAAAATGGCATCTAAATGGTTGTTTTCATAACCTTTATACAAAAGGGCAAGCAGGTCTTTGGTTGACTTTTGCATTAAGGACAAACTATCAATGTTTATCTTCAAGAGGGCTTCGTTGTCCAGCAATTCTATATTAATATTGTTTAAATTAAATTCAGATACATTGTTGTCAATCAAAATGTTTTTTAATGATTCATTTGTGCTGTCGGGTTTGCCAAGCAATGAACTAATCTCTATATCATCACTTTTAATAGAATTTATAAACATTTTAACAGAGCTCTTCTCATTATTATATGTATCTTTACTTTCAATATCCGTCAAACGTATAGTATCTGCTCCCCGAAAAGCCATGTATTTATCAAAAGGTCCATAAATTAGAACGGCCTCATCAATGTTTGCTTCTATCATTTTATTCGCAATGTTTAACTCCTCTGGTAAATGGTACACACTTTCCTCAACCTCATTTGTTAGATATTCAATTAACTGGTTACCTTCGAAGGTGGATGACATGTTTGGGATGCTAATTTTATAATGTGGTTTATAAAAAAAACCTGCATCATATGATATTTTTATCTTGTCAGGGACAAGTGATATATTTATCCAATCATACTGTTTATTAAATTCATCCTGAAATTGAACAATTTTTGCTTTATTAATAAATAAAGAGGGAAAGAATATTAAGATTAACCAGGAAATGACCAAAACAACAACAATAAAACCAATTACCTTTTTCATTTTTTTCTCCACTAATATATAATAGCAACTCTAACTTTTTAAAGGTTTTAATTAAAATATCAAGTATTTTTTTATGACAGGACAATAACTGCGTATTTTTTATCGAATTCCAATATATTTATATGAGAGCAAGTATCAATTACAGTAGTTTTTATATAATATTTCCCCTGCGCATACTCTTGCGTTGTACCAAAGATAATATAGAAAGATTTTGCAGGTTGACGCTAATTTATACATCATAAGAGGGGGAATCCTAATTTTTCTCTGTTTTGCACATATCCTTTTGCGCATATATTGGCCAGTTTTCTCACCCTTGCAATGTATGATGTTCTTTCTGCCACGGAAATTGAACCTCTTGCATCAAGAAGATTAAAGGCATGGCTGCACTTCAGGCAGAAGTCATATGCGGGAGCTATCAAATCATTTCCCACCTGTTTTTTACACTCCTTTTCATACATATCAAAGAGTTTAGTAAGCATGTCAATATCAGCTGTTTCAAAATTGTATTTAGAAAATTCAACCTCATTTCTGTGAAATACATCACCATATGTAAGCTTTCCGTTCCAATCGAGATCATAAACAGAGTCAACTTTTTGTAAATACATTGCAATCCTCTCAAGCCCGTAGGTTATTTCACCTGATACAGGATGAAGATCCAGCCCTCCTGCCTGCTGGAAATATGTGAATTGTGTTATCTCCATTCCATCTAGCCACACTTCCCACCCTAGTCCCCATGCACCAAGAGTGGGCGACTCCCAATCGTCTTCAACAAATCTTATGTCATGCTCTAGCGGATCTATTCCAAGTTTTTTAAGGCTTGATATATATATATCCTGAATATCTTCAGGGGAAGGTTTTAATAGTACTTGAAGCTGGTAGTAGTGCTGCAATCTATTTGGGTTATCACCATATCTACCATCCGTTGGTCTTCTGCTGGGTTCTACATATACGGCATTCCATGGCTCTGGTCCAAGACATCGCAAGAATGTGGCAGGATTAAAAGTTCCAGCTCCCACTTCAATGTCGTATGGTTGATATATAAGACACCCTCTATCAGACCAGAAAGCTAATAATTCCATAATTACATTTTGAAAATGCATACCTTATATCCCTCTCTATGTTGTTTCTTTTTCCTGTTTTGTTCTTCTTCTCGCATCATTTATCAATGGTATAGAATTAAGCTTTATAAAACCTGTTGCATCGGTTTGATCATAGTAACCAAGATCATCATCCATGGTGGCAATAAACGGATCGTATAGGCTAAAAGGAGATTTTCTTCCTGTTATGGTCACCACTCCTTTGTATATCTCCAGAAAAACTTCACCCGTTACAAATTTTTGTGATTCGTTGACAAACGCTTTTAAACATTCCATTTCACTCGTAAACCAGTAGCCGTTATAAGCCAGAGTTGCAAATCTGGGCATGAGAGTATCTTTTAAGTTTATCAATCCCCCTTCGAGGGTTAATCCTTCTAAGTCCCTGTGAGCAGCCATCAATATTGTTCCGCCTGGTGTTTCATATATTCCCCTTGATTTCATCCCCACATATCTGTTTTCCACTATATCAATTCTTCCCACTCCATGTCTTCCTCCTATCAAGTTTAATTGTTCTAAGATGTTTGCGGGAGATAGGTTTTTGCCATTAATTTTGACTGCATCACCTTTTTCAAATGTAATCTGTAATGATTCCGGCTCATCAGGAGCTTTTTTAGGATCAATACTAAATTCATACATATTCTCTGGGGGTCTCTCTAAAGGATCTTCTAATATGCCGGCCTCAAAACTTACATGCATAAGATTCTCATCAGAACTCCATGGCGAGTCTTTGGTGGCTTTTATGGGGATATTGTGCATTTTTGCATAATCAATAGCTTCAGTTCTTCCTTTTATCGTGTTATAGAATTCCGGCATTCTCCAGGGAGCAATGGTTTTTATATCCGGCGCAAGAGCAGCTATTGACAATTCAAACCTCACCTGGTCATTTCCCTTTCCCGTGGCTCCGTGGGCTACATATTTTGCTCCTGTATCTCGGGCAATTTTTACCATACCCTTAGCAATAATAGGTCTTGCAATGGAAGTTCCCAACATATATCTCCCTTCATACAGGGCATTATATTTTATTGATGTAAAAACATAATCTTTGGTAAATTCCTCTGTTAAATCAAGTATATAAAAATCTTTTGCACCAGTTTTATAGGCTTTTTCTTCAATTGCCTGAAAATTTTCTCTTTGCCCAACATTTGCAACATAGGCGATAACATCATAACCTCTGAGATCAAACCATTTTAATATGACTGATGTATCAAGCCCTCCAGAATATGCTAAAACTATCTTTTCCCTGCTCATATACCCCTCCTCATACTTTTACGATAAACATATAATAGTCTATCAGCAAAATAGTGTAAAGACAGAAATAATAAAATATGTGGATACTCAAAGAGGGGAAACTACTATTTGCTATATTTCTATAATTTCATGGTTTATCCCTGTTAAGGATATTCCCCCATTTTCCCCTACAAGAAATGTATTTTCAATCCCTACCATACCTATATTTGTGATGCTTTTTTTGGGTTCTATGGCAAGGGTCATCCCTTTTTCCAAAGGCTCATCAAAACCAGGGGCAATAACTGGGTATTCATCTACAACCAATCCGATACCATGTCCTAAAAACCTTACCTTATTTGATCCATATCCCATAAAATTCTCATCAAAAGAATCTTCAATAGCGTCAGTAATTTTTTGATAAATTCCCGATGGGATATTGCCTGGTTTAAGCATATCAACTATTTCGTTTTGAATACTTATGCATCTTGCATGGGTATCTTTAAGTGGTTGAGGAGGAATCCCATAGTAATAAACTAATGTTTTATCTGTATAATATCCCCCATATCCACAAACGGTATCTATTATTATAAGATCATTTTTTTTTAATTTTCTGTCCCGGCTTCCTAGTAAAGGAACTGCCGGAGAGATACCCTTCATCCCTACCGGTCCATCATGGGAATGGTAAAAATTGGCATTATCACCAAAACATATAGCCCCCAAAAACATTTCAGCATTAAAATTTCTCATCCTACATATGCCCTGATGTCCACTATATATCATATGCTTAAATAATTCAGCGCCAACCTCTAACTCAGAAACGCCTTCTTTTAGAAGATTTGGAGCAATTTTTGTCATTACGTCATCATGTATTTCGCCAGCTTTTGTCATCATCGATAATTCGTAATCAGTTTTTACGGATCTTGTTTTTAAGAGAACGTTATCTAAAGGTTTTATCGTTTCATATTTGAAATATTTGTTAAATCTTTCAAAATAAGCGTAGGGGACAACCTCTTTTTCTATATAAACGGTTTTATTCCCGGGAGAAAAATACTCTAAAATATCCTTAAAACTAATCATGGGGTAGATGTTTTCTAAGTGTGATTCTATCATGCTTCGCTCGAAACTCCTTTTGACAAAAAACATCAATTCACCGTTTCTAGGTATTATTATTACGCCATTTTGAGTTGTTCCTGTAAAATAAAAAATATTAATCTTGCTAAAAACTAAAGCAACCTCCCAATCTGGGTTTTCCCTTTTCATGTTGTCACAGAACTTTTTTTTACGGAGTTTTAAATCTTCAGCAGACACGGTGTTCACAAGATTTCTCCTATAGGAATCTTCTTACTAACCACAAGATTTTTTAATTTTTTTAAGACTCTTTTTTCTATTTGTCTTACCCTTTCTCTGGTAATATTAAAATCAAGTCCTATAGATTCTAAAGTTTCGGGTTCGCAGCCATTTAAACCAAATCTCCTTATAATGATATTTTTTTCATTTTCGTTTAAACAACCAAGCATCTTTTCCAGCAAATTTTGTAGACTTTTATATTTTGATATTAAATATGGATCAAAAGCTTCTTCTTCATTGTAAAGTATTTCATGAAGTGTTGCATTTTCATCCTCACCCAAGGGGATGTCCAAAGACATATCATTGCTCATTGCAGCGTACACTTTTTTTAATATGGGTATCGTTAATTTACATCCCTGAGAAATTTCTGAAAATGAAGGCTCTCTTTTCAATGTTGTTTTTAATTTTTCACGGGTTTTCATTACCTTATTTATAAGCTCTGTCATATAAATAGGGACTCTTACTACTCTACTTTGGTTAAGCAATGCTCTTTCTATAGCCTGCTTTATCCACCATGTTGCATAAGTGCTGAACTTGCATTTTCTTTTGTAATCAAATTTCTCCACAGCCTTAATTAAACCTATATTCCCTTCCATTGTCAAATCCGCAATGGTCACGTTGTTTGTGTAATATTTTTTTGCTATTGATACAACAAGCCTTAAGTTACATTTTATCATATGGTCTTTAGCAATTTTACTTCCACCTTCTAGCTTTTTTGCTAATTCAACTTCTTCGCTTCTTGACAAAATAGGGTATGATGAAATTTCTTTTAGATAGATCTTGAAAACTTCAATTCCAGTTATAGAGGGAGTAATCTTTTTCTTAGAAGGGACAGTGACTTTCTCTAAATTTTTCATTTTACCCTGTATTCATTTAGTAAAAAATATTTTTATAAGTCTAACTAAATAGATATAAACTAGTAAAATGTAACACTGCTATTTCATTACCAATAAAGATGCGAATCCCTAATTTAGTCCTTTGACAAGGTTGAAACAGGGGGTCTTCTTATGTGCAAACGATGTTCTAGTCTATTATAAAATCGACAAACTTGCAATATCTAATTTTTTTTTCTTCAATCCCATCGGGAGTTTTTGTCAATTTGGTTATACAATCATTAAGAGGCAAGAGCATAGAGCCACCAGTCTTAAGCTGCGCTAGAAGCTGAGCTGGTAAATGAGTAATGCCTGCTGTGATTATTATATGGTCAAATGGCGCGTATTCATCCCATCCATCTACCCCGTTACCAATTTTGTATTTTACATTATTGATAAATAATTTTCTCAGCCTTGTAGATGTATTATTATATAGCTGGGGGATCCTCTCAACTGTATAAACAAATTTAGAGAGTATGCTCAGTATTGCTGTTTGATAACCTGACCCTGTACCTATTTCAAGCACAATATCCTGCGGAGAGAGGTTCAAACTGTATGTCATTAATGCAACAGTAGAAGGTTTTGAAATAGTTTGCTGAAAACCTATAGGAAGAGCATCATCAGCGTATGCTTGAGTTGATATTGCTTCATCTATAAACATACTTCTGGGAATCTTTCTGAATGCATTAATGACTAATGGATCGTTATTACAATTAGGTGCAATAATATTCTTAAAAAAATGGTCAGGGACTTTACGCTTCATTTAACTATTTGAGTGCCTATTCCGACATCTGTAAAAATTTCGAGAAGTAGTGAATGTGTAATTCTACCATCTACAATATGTGCTTTTCCCACTCCGGCATTGAGCGCAAACGTTACTGCATCCGTTTTTGGAAGCATCCCCCCTCTTATTATCCCATCGTTTTTTAACTTTTTGATATCTTCGATTTTTAAGGAGGGGATTAATACTTTATTTCCATCTATTATTCCACTAATATCTGTTAACAATATAAGTTTTTCAGCTTCCATGTTTGCAGCAATATAAGAGGCTACTGTGTCTGCGTTTATATTGTATGTTTCATAATTAGAACCAACACCAATAGGAGAGATGACAGGGATATACTTGGTGGAGAGATCCCTGATAAGGGCAGAATCAATCTGTTCTATAGCGCCAACATGCCCCAAATCAATAATTTCCGGTGTCTGTATAAAAGTGTCTATATTGTCGATGATTAGCTTTTTAGCTTTTATAAAGCAGGAGTCCTTTCCTGATATACCAACAGCCTTGCCGCCATGGCTATTTATTAGGTTCACAATATCATTATTGATTTTGCCGGATAATACCATTTCTACCACATCCATAGTTTCGCTGTCTGTTACTCTCATCCCTGAAACAAAACTGGAAGGTATATTTAATTTTGATAGCATTGCCCCTATCTGAGGGCCACCGCCATGAACTATTATAACATTGATGCCTATAAATTTTAATAAAACAATATCTTGCGCAAATGTACTTTTTAGATTCTCATCAACCATTGCATGACCGCCATATTTTACAACAATGGTTTTACCATAGAATTCCCTGATATAGGGGAGCGCTTCAATTAAGATCGTTGCCTTATTTATCAATTTGTCCATAAGAAGTATGATGAAAATAAATTAACTACAAACTATATATCAATATTAAATTAAATACAAAAACCCATTTATTTGCTATATCATAGGTGCTATGATATAGCAAATAAAAAGTATCTTACGCTGAATTATGCGAGTTTATTTGAATTAAATGACTGGAGGTATTATATGGGTAGTGAATCCTATTCTCTTGATACAATAAACACAATTATACAGATATTTGAAGAAAGAGTTCCTTTCAATAATGTTATAGGAATGAAGTTTGGTGTAAAGGGTAAAGATGAGGGTGTTGTCAGTTTTTCAATGAAGGATGAACTCGTGGGGAATATGATGTTTAGTTCCTTACATGGAGGTGTTTTGGCCACCGTTATAGATGCTGTGGGAGGTTTTACCACCTACCTGGGGATGATAGACAGGAATAAATCACTTACCGAAATGGAAAAATTAGAAAGATTTTCTAAAATAGGGACAATAGATTTGAGAGTTGACTATATAAGGCCGGGAAAAGGTAAAAACTTTGCAGCTTCTGCTGTTTTACTCAGAACAGGGAAAAAGATTGCTGTTACAAGAATGGAAGTGCGCAATGAAGCAAGTCTTCTTATTGCTGCTGGGATAGGGACATACATTGTTGGTTAGTTTGTAATTTTCTTTATGAAGATAAATATTTATTCCCAGGAGGAGCTTATGACTAAAAAATATGCAACTTTAATTGGTGGGAAATGGAGTGAAGGGGAAAATTTTATTAAGGTTTATAATAAATTTAGCGGTGAATTAATTGCTCTTGTGCCTGAGTCTTCTCCTGCTGATGTTGAAATGGCAGTGACATCTGCGCATAATTCTTTCAAAATTTTCAGAAAATATCCCGCTTTTAAAAGAGCTGCAATATTGGAAAAAGCAAGTTTGCTAATAGACAGGGATAAAGATGAAATTACTAAAATTATATGTCAGGAGGCTGGGAAAAGCTGGAAGTATGCATCAGGTGAAGTTTCGAGATCGGCAGAAACATTTAAGTTTGCAGCGGAGGAATCAAAAAGAATCTATGGAGAAACAATACCTATTGATGCAAGTTCAACGGGTGAAAATAGGTTCGGATATTTTACAAGGGTGCCTCTTGGTGTTGTAGCAGCTATCACACCATTTAATTTCCCTCTCAATCTGGTATCCCACAAGGTTGCGCCTGCTATTGCATCAGGCAACACAATTGTTTTAAAACCGGCAAGCTATACACCTGTTTCAGCATTAAAATTGGGCGGAATTCTTATGGAGGCTGGTTTGCCGTCTGGTGTTCTTAATATAGTTATAGGTTCTGGCGCCACTGTTGGGAATCAGCTTATTAGGCATCCTCTCTGTAAAAAAGTCACATTTACTGGTTCTCCTTCCGTAGGGACAAATATTGTAAAAAACGCCGGTATTAAAAAAGTAACCCTGGAATTGGGGAATAATTCTGCAACCATAATCGAGGCGGACGCAGATATAGAATTGGCAGCAAAAAAATGCGTGATAAGCTCATTTGCAAATTCAGGACAGGTTTGTATATCTCTGCAGAGGATATATGCTCACCAGGAGATTAAAGATGAATTTATTGATGCGATGAAAAGGGCTGTAGACGCCCTAAAAGTAGGGGATCCACTGGACAAGAATACAGATATGGGACCAATGATAAATGAGGATGAAGCTATTAGAGCAGAAGAATGGATACATGAAGCAGTGAAAAACGGCGCTAGAATAGAGTGTGGAGGGATAAGAAAAGGTAATCTACTATACCCCACAATTCTTTCCAATGTGGAAAATGGTATGAAGGTTATGTGTATGGAGATCTTTGCCCCTGTTGTTTCTATCTGTTCTTATAGTAATATGGAAGAAGCTGTAAAAATGGTGAATGATTCAGAGTTTGGACTTCAAACAGGTGTTTATACAAAAGATATCAAAAAAGCTTTTTATGCCATAGAAGAGTTGGATGTGGGAGGAGTGATGGTAAATGACACCTCAATGTTTAGGGTGGACCACATGCCCTATGGCGGCAACAAACTTAGTGGATTGGGACGTGAAGGTGTTAAATACGCAATAGAAGAGATGACAAATATCAAGATGGTGGTGTTCAACCTTAACTAAGGTTACATTACTTTGTATAATTGCGGAAGTTGATACAATTGCCAAAGAAGGACTTTTGTATGGTAAATATTGAAGGGTCATTATTCAAAAACTAACAAATTACGAGATAAAGATTTGCTTTTTATCTCATTCTTACATTACATCGTGTAATGTTTTAGAGGCTATTGCCGATTTTCCCGTCCATGGCAAAAACCAGGCACCCAAACCGTTCAAAGTAAATCTTTATCTCTTGTCTATTACTTGTATAACCTCTTTTCCCGCAAAGGTCTAAAAGAAAATAGTGAACGGTTTATATAGCCATTAATGCCTTGAGACAAATCAGAAACATCGCTCACATTATTTGGCTTAGAGCATTGAAAAGAATGTTCAGCTTACCCCTAACAGATGCGAAGGGACAAAACCGATGAGAAGTTTTACCTTTTGTATGGGGGGTGTCCAGGATTTTGGATCTTTCCCTTTGGCTTCTCTTTCCCGCTTACCTTCTATGCTTTTGCAACCTTCCCTTTTTTCAGGCATTTTGTACATACGAATTTACTGGCGGTGTCACCATTTTTATCTATAATTTTCATCTTATGTACGTTAGGATAAAAAACCCTTTTTGAAACATTATGAGCATGACTTATTGAGTTCCCAAACATGGGGCCCTTTCCGCATATTTCACATTTTCTTGCCATCTTTCTTCTCCTTGTGTATCATAAACTTATTGCTTGCAAAAGTTTGCTATGTTATCATATGTATATTTATAATCAAGAGTTTTTTGTACGATTTTTTAATGGGGGCGTAAATGAAAATAAGCAAGCACTTAATTATTGCAGAGGTTCTAAAAAAATATCCTAAGACTGTGGCGGTTTTTGATAAATTTCATATGGGGTGTGTAAGCTGTCTGGGGGTACAAACTGAAAGTATTGAAAAAGGATGTCTTATGCATGGTATGGATGTGGGCTTGATGATTAATGAGTTGGAGGAATTTATTAACCAAAATTATGGAGGAAATAAATAATTCGCTATCTGTTTGATAAACATAACTATTTTATTGCAAAATATATAATCGTGTAGATGGGAACAATTGTGAAGTCTATGAATTTTAATTTAGCCAATAAGCCATATATATTATCTGAGGAGGTGGAATATCAGATAGAGCCTATAATAAATGATGAAAAGATAGAATCTGTGGAGATATTTAATAATCATAACCCCCTAAATATAGAAGTAGGAATAGGAAATGGCGAATTTATCGAATATTATGCGGATAAATATAAAGACGAGAATTTTGTGGGGTTTGAAATAGCTCGCAGCATATTCTTAAAAGCGAAGAAAAGAATCTGCAAAAGCAATTTAACTAATGTACGTCTTATCAATTATGATGGGAAGTTTTTTATAAAGCTGTTGAAGGAGGGGGCTGTAAAAAATTTTTTTATAAATTTCCCGGACCCATGGCATAAAAGAAGGCATAAGAAAAGGAGAATTTTAAAACCTGATTTTCTGAAAATACTTGTTTCAAAACTCGAAAGAGGGGGTAATCTTTTTATAGTGACAGACCATGAGGATTATGCGGGTGAAATAGTTATAAATCTGAAAACTATCAGTAATCTGAAAAGTGTTTTTGAGTCAACATATATGGATAAAGTGGTAGATTATTATTATACTAAATATTATAGAAAATTTGTTTTACAAAAAAATATCGTGTTTTTTTTCAAACTGGTCAAAATATGAAAATTAGTAAATATCTTATACTATTATGTTGTTTTATTTTTTTTATTTTCATTTTTTCTGTGCCTAGAGTGTATGCAAAGAATTATTATTTTGTAGAAATAAAGGGGATTATAAGCTATTTTTCCTATCAGTATATCAGTAGTGGTATCGACAAGGCCGATAAAGGAGATGGAATACTTGTGGTGAAATTAGACACACCTGGCGGTTTGCTTGATGCTACAAGAAAAATAGTTCAACTTATCCTTGAAAGTGAAACCAAAGTTGTTCTTTTTGTGTCTCCTCAAGGGGCAAGGGCAGGTTCGGCAGGAACTTTTATCGTCCTTGCAGCTCATTATAATGCAATGGCTGAAGGGACAAACATTGGAGCTGCGCATCCCGTGGGCATCACAGGCAAGGACATTGAAGGAGATATGAGGCAAAAAATAGAAAGCGATACAACAGCTTTTATTAAATCCATAGCGGAAAAAAGAGGACGCAATAGTGAGTATGCCGTTAAAATGGTGACTGAGTCTGAAAGTCTAACGGCCAAGGAGGCTTTGGATGCCGGGCTAATTGATACTATCGTAAATACGGATGAAGAATTAGTCAATATTGTAAATGAACACTATGGATATAAAGATCCAGCTAAGATCGAATACATCCAGCCTACTATAATAGAAAAAATAGCTTTTTTTCTGAGTGATCCAAATGTTTTGATACTTTTACTTTTCATAGGGCTGCTTGCTATATATCTGGAATTTAAAATGCCAGGGACCTTTGTTTTTGCGGCTCTTGGAATATCAGCTCTCTTATTGTTTTTGATGGGAATCAACATAATTCCTATTAACTATCTGGCCCTAATGCTGATATTGGCAGGGATTACGCTCATAATAGCAGAAGTTTTTATACCAAGTTTTGGCCTTCTAACAATATCATCAATAATTGCGCTTTCCGCTGGCATGTATTTATTTTTTTATAAAGAGGGTAATGTGGAGATTAGAATATCTAAAATGTTTATAGCATTTACAATTTTTTTTGTACTAGGTATTGTTTTGCTCATCGGCAGGCTTTTAATCAAAGATTTCAGGAAAAAACCGGTAACAGGTATGGATAGACTTGTTGGGAAAAAAGGAAGGGTATTAATCTGGGAAAATGGTGAAGGAAAAATAGCTGTTGAGGGCGAGATATGGAATGCATCAGGCAGCTATAATCTACAAAAATATCAGGAAGTGATCATTGAAAATTACGATGGGATGACTTTGCATATTACAACAGCAATAATATGATATATATTTATGGTCATTTTTATGAAGATATTTTTTTAGATGACTGTGACAGGTGAAACATCTCGGTTTATTAATAATAAATTAATTAGATAATTTAAGGAGTATTGTATGAAAAAAGTTAGTACACTTGTTCTATTCATGGTTCTTTTGTTTTTTTCTATCTCCTCCTCAGCCAATGCTGGAAGTTCCCAATGTTCAGTTTGGCAAGCTTTGGCAGATTCTACAGATGTGGTTATGAACGTTAGTCCTGAGTTTGCTGATGCTATTGCAAGCCGGGATGAAACGGTTTATGAGGTTATGGGAGATACTATGGCATCCCTTGGTGAAATATGGACATATTTCTTCAATTGTTATTTTTAGGGATACTTTTTAAAACAGTTCGGAAAGATTTTTTTTTGTATGATAGCAGCGTCAATAGATATAGGCAGTAATACTGTGAGGCTGCTTATTGCAGCTGTAGTAAATGGCAGGATTTGCAGCGTCCTCTACCAGCAAAGAGCTATTACAAGATTGGCAGAAGGCTTAGAATATACAAATAAGCTGAGTGAAGATGCCGTACTCAGGACGCTGTCTGTTCTGAAACAATTTGTCAAAAAGACAGAAGAGTATGATGCCGTAAAGGTTATTGCTGTTTCAACCAGCGCAGTAAGAGAGGCGGAAAATAGCAATTATTTTTTGGCTGGAGCAAAAAAGATCGGTTTAAATATTGACGTGATAGATGGGACAAACGAGAGTTATCTCACTTTTCTTGGGGTTAAATCAGGCATAAACATAGAAGACAAAAAAACACTTATCTTCGATATAGGCGGAGGTTCAACGGAATTTGTTTTTTATAATGGCAGGCGTGTAGCATTTTCCTGCAGCTTAAACCTGGGTGCTGTAAAACTTTCAGAAAAATTTGAGATGGCAGATGTTGTTAATGAAACAACAAAAAATATGCTTATATCAGATATTGACAAAACTCTTTCCCAGATTATCTGGAGGGATATTAAACCAGAGATGCTTGTAGGAACTGCAGGTACGGTAACTACCCTGGCGGCAATTGATCTTCAGATGGGACAATACAATCCAGAAATAATAAACGGACATGTTCTGCAAAGAGATAGGATTGATGATATGTTGTTAAACCTTATGCTGGTAAATGCAGAGTCAAGATCTGCAAAGAAGGGTTTGGAAAAAGGGAGGGAAGATCTTATCATACCAGGGGGTCTTATTGTTTTACAGATTATGAAGTTTGCAGAAAGCGACTCACTCGTTGTCAGCGACAATGGACTTAGAGAAGGTATATTGATACAGGCAGCAGATGCTGGGAACTAATGTAGAAACAAAGAATGATTTACAACCATAAAATATAGAGGAAGATCAGCTCAAAGGGATAAAAAAAATGCAGAACCCCCATTAAATTATAAGCCCTCCCTTACCACCTCCCGCCAAATCTGGCATACGGGGACTAATTTTAATATTACTTTTTTCCTCCAGATACTTGGTTTTTAGTTCATCAGGTACTTTCTTATACTCATATAAAATTTTATCTTCAGAAATTTCACCAGTTATCTCATTTTCATAGGGGAACCCAAATGGCAATATCATGATCTGAACACCAGAACTTCCCTGTGATGGGACAGCTTGAACAATAGCAACATCTTCTAATTTTTTTTCATCGCTATTATATACACCAATCACGGTATCTCCACTTATCAGTTTGGCAAACTTAACATCGTACTTCATAGAAGCCTCCATCTTGTATATTTTGAAAAGTTCTTATATATAGAATAATGATAAATTTCAATATAAAATATTTTTTAATATGGGAATATATATAGACAATATATTTATATGGATCATATATGGAAGATTAGTAGGATATAATTAATAAATAAAACTCTTTGCGCTGTTAGGATTGCATGGGGAAACTGTTTTTTTTAATATTACTTGTTGTTCTAAGGTCTTGTATATATATTGGAAAATTAAAATGAAAGGTTACAGACATGGCGTATCAGATTACTGATTTATGTATTAAATGCGGAGTATGTGCAGATGAGTGCCCCGCAGATGCAATTAGCGAAATTGATGGTGAATGGGTGGTGGATATGCACCGGTGTATAGATTGCGGCGCCTGTGCTGAAGTTTGCCCTACAGATGCAATTATTGTACTATAAAAAATAGATATATTTGTGAAAGGTGCGCATTATGGGGTTTTATAAATGGATTAAAGAAGAGATTAATACTGTTTTTGAAAAGGATCCTGCAGCAAGAAATGTGTGGGAGGTGTTTTTTTGTTATCCGGGTTTTCATGCAGTCATTTTACACAGATTTGCGCATTTTTTGTGGAGATACAAATTGCGTTTTATCGCAAGAATGATATCCCATATAAATAGATTTTTAACAAGTATTGAAATACACCCGGGAGCTTGCATAGGGAGAAGATTTTTTATAGACCACGGCATGGGTGTTGTTATAGGGGAAACTGCAGAGGTGGGTGATGATGTGTTGATATATCATGGCGTAACACTGGGGGGTGTGAGCCTGAAGAAAGAAAAGAGACACCCTACTGTAGGCAACAATGTAGTTATCGGAGCAGGAGCTAAAATACTGGGACCTTTGCGTATTGGCGATCACGCCAGAATAGGGGCAAATTCTGTTGTTGTGAGCGAAGTCCCGGCCGGCTCTACAGTTGTGGGAATTCCTGGCAGAATTATTGCCGAAGTTAAAAAAGCAAGATTTGACCTTGACCATGATAGATTGCCTGATCCTGTTGCAAATGCTATAGAGTGCATTGTTGACAGGGTTGTGGAATTAGAACGTGAGATTAATGAACTTAGGACTCAAAAGGGTTCTGCTCGTAACAATGACAGCAAAGAGTGACCCCTTAAATTAAATCGGTAAATCTAAAGATGCTTATATATTTACCATACAGTAAAGAGATAACAGAGACGTATAACAATTATTTTATATATTGTATTGTGAAAATATAAATTAAGAATATAATTTAGCTATATTACGGTTTGATATCTATCGTCTGATACTTATCACCTGGTGTTTATACAGAAATGACGGAGGAAGGAAAATGTATATTTATTTTGATAACAGCGCCACAACTCAGGTTGATCCGGAAGTTTTGGAAGCCATGCTCCCTTATTTTAAGGAAAAATATGCTAACCCTTCAAGTATGCATATACCAGGCAGAGAAATTAGAGATGATCTGGAATCCGCAAGAGAAAGTATTGCAAGATTAATTAATGCTAAATCTCACGAAGTAGTTTTTACAGCAAGCGGATCTGAATCAAACAACATGGCCATTAAAGGCGCTGCGCATGCCTTAAAGGGTAAAGGGAATCATATTATTACCTCAAAAATAGAGCATAAAGCGGTGCTGGAACCTTTTAAATTTCTTGAAAAGGAAGGTTATGACGTAACCTTTCTGGATGTTGATGAAAAAGGTTTTATAGGTATGGACACGTTTAAGAAAGCGGTCAGAGATGACACTATCTTAGTGAGTATTATGCTTGCCAACAATGAGATAGGCGTAATTCAGCCAATCAAGATGATAGCTGACTATGCAAAAAACAGAGGAATAGCAGTTCACACAGATGCAGTGCAGGCCATGGGTAAAATGCGGGTGGATGTGCAAAATCTTGGCGTTAATCTGCTTACTTTTTCAGGACATAAGTTTTATGCTCCAAAGGGTATAGGCGCGCTTTTTATAGAAGAAGATCTCAAAGAAAAAATAGAACCAATAGTTCATGGCGGCAGCCATGAATATGGATTGAGGGCAGGAACAGAGAATGTTCCCTATATTATGGGACTTAAAAAAGCTTGTCAGCTAATAGAAAAAAATTTAGATAGCGAAGCAGAAAGAATAGGTACATTAAGAGATAGTTTTGAAGAAAAAATTTTGAAAGAGATACCAGATACATATGTGAATGGGTCAAGACAAAACAGAGTATGCAACGTATCTAACATTACATTCAAGTATGTTGAAGGCGAAGCTTTAATGGCTTATGCTTCAGATATTTGTTGTTCTGCGGGGAGTGCCTGTTCTTCTCAAAGCGGTGATGTATCCCATGTTCTGAAAGCAATAGGTACCGATCCTGTGGATATGCATGGGGCAATACGGTTTAGCTTCGGCAGGTTCAACGCCATGAATGAGGTTGATACAGCTGTTGATCTGCTAAGGTCAAGCGTGGAGAAATTGAGAAAAATATCTCCCATATATAATACACTATAACACAATCCGGTATATAAAAAGATATGCTCTACCTTTTGCTGTTTATAGTGGGCATCGTTACAAGCACTATAAATGTTATGGCTGGTGGAGGCTCTTTTTTAACTATACCTTTGCTTATCTTTATGGGGCTGCCACCTACTGTCGCTAATGGAACAAATAGAATAGGTATCCTTTTCCAGAGTATTTTTGCGGTAAAAGGGTTTTTAAGTCATAAGGTATTGCCTGTAAAATTTACATTGCTTATTTCAATACCGGCTATCATAGGCAGTCTTATAGGAGCTTATCTGGCCTCAGTAATGGATGATGAATCTTTCAGGCAATATCTTATATTTTTCATGCTTTTTATAACTGCAGTTACAATCTTTAGAAGGGGTAAGGAAAATTTTGAGATTGAAAAGCAGATTGCCACTCTAAAGTGGGTATTGTTGTACTGTACGTTTTTTGTAATTGGGTTGTATGGGGGATTTATTCAGGCAGGGGTAGGGTTTTTTATTCTGGCAGGGATGGTCTCAACAGGTTTTGATCTTTTAAAAAGCAATGCAGTAAAAACTTTTTTGATACTGATCTTTACACTCTTTGCATTGCCAGTTTTTATATATTTTCAAAAAATCAGTTTACTCCCCGGCTTGGTGCTGGGGGCGGGTAATATTGTAGGAGCTATTATAGGCGTTAAAATAGCGGTTAAAGTAGGCCATAAATATATAAGATATGTGGTGGCGGCATGCATATTATGCTTTTGTCTTATATTGATTATTAACAGGTAGAGGGATATATTTATAAACGGATGAATAAGTTTACCATAAACAGAGTATTTAAACGGAACACAGGTTTGAAAACGCAGTGAGCAAACATGGGGAGCAATTCACAGTTTATTTGTTAAATAGATGTCAGAACTTATTATAATAAAATTTTATATTGACAATCATTACCATTCATTACACTATTATCTGCACACAGTATGGTATAGTATTTAGATATGTAACATATTTAGAGGAGGTCTTATGAACAGGAAAGGTTTTACATTAATTGAGCTTTTGGTTGTTATCTCCATTATTACAATTTTGGCAGCTATTTCTATCCCGCAATTTGCAAAGTACAGGGTAAGAGCTTACAATGCGACAGCTATCAGTGACCTGAGGAATATAAAAACAACTCTGGAGGCTGAATATGCAAATGACCTGGCGTATCCTGATGGATCTTTAGATGGTAGCACAGGAGGGACAGATGTGTCTGATGTGATAGGTGCTTTTATACCTTCCGGCCATGTTACTGTTTATTATGATCCAGCAGTGAAAGGTGATGATCCACAGATGTATGTAATTGGGACCAAACATAGAGATGGCAATAGAGTATATGCAGCAAGCAGCCATACATCCCTTTTATATTATCAGGAAAATCCTACTGATGAGGATGCCTGGGTTGGAGTGAGTCTATCAGCAGTTGGCTGTACATTTCCAGCACCTGCGCAGGGGACGCCTCCTTCAGATGGACAATTTTCAGTTTGGACAGCACAATAATCTGTGAAATAAATGAATAATTAGTCTTGCAGGTCTATTTTGTTCTTTCTGTTTGCTCTATTAGTATATGGTTGTTTTTTCTTAAGGATTGCTGATTTAAGTTATTATTCACTGGGTTATAATCTTTTTGTTGTATGTGTGATATCTTTGCTGCTGATTTTTAGCCAATTGATGACAGTCCACCAGCATAGCAAGCATAGTAAAAAAAAAATTATAGCCCTTTTGTCTTCTTCCTTCTACTGTTCATAGCCCAGTCTGTTTTTGCTTATGCCAGGGTTGACTTTTACCTATACTTTTTTCTTCTCTTTTCCTCATATATAATCTTTCTTTACGTTTCAAACCTTCAGGGGAGTTATAAAACTAAACTTATCCACACTCTTTTTATTATTGCAATCTTGAATCTTATCTTCACTCTGGTAGAACTCACCTGCAAAAAGGCAGGGATATTTGGCATCCCTATACTGAAATATAGTCTATATCTAAATAGCAGTTCTTCTTTGGGGGGTATGTTTTATCAGCCTAACCTGAACGCCCTCTTTTTAAATACAGGGGCATTGTTATCCCTCTTTTATTTTTTTATTCCATTTAAGGAAAGATTTTCAAAGACCAAAAATATTTATTATCTGATTCTTTTTACCTCTTTTATTTATATGAGTATTATTACCGGTTCCCGCGCCTCCTTTGTATCCATGCTCTTTGTGATGCTTTTTTTCTTTATAACTTCCAATATATGCAAAATGGATAAGGCCTTCAGGAAAAAGATCACCCTTTTCTTCATAATATATCTAGTATTTGCTCTTGCTATGATGATAATACCGACTAATGCGGCCCAGATATCCGCATTAGATAAGTTTGTAGTAGAGGGTGGTGAGAGTTTTTCTATATTATCACGTTTTAATATCTGGTTTACACAAATATTACTCTTTTTGGATAAACCTCTCTTTGGGTGGGGGCTTGATTCTTTTAAATTGGTTAATATCCCATACCAGGTAAAAGCGGCAGAAATGCTGAAAATGCCCTATTACGTAATAGATAATTTTACCCTGGGGCATAATGAACTGCTGCAGCTCCTGGTTGAAGGGGGACTTTTTCTCATTATTCCTCTTCTTTATCTCTTTTACAATTATTTTAAGGTTTCTTTAAAAGGTGTTACTGAAAACAGTATAATATTACAGTTAATACCTCTTCTTTTTATAGGGCAATCAATGTTTAGCTGGCCTCTTAGGCACCCTGTTTTACTCCTGTTTTTTGTTATTTTTTTAGGTATCAATTACAACCATAGCCTTTCCAGCAGGCAGGAGAAAGAGGATTTATCCCATAAAATTAACAACAGTAACCCCATGTCCAAACTGACTAACTATGCAGGGGTTGCCTCTGCCTGCTTACTATCTATATTATTACTGCTATTCATATCGTTTTATGGTAAAGATTTGATATATGAATTTTCGCACCTGGTGAAGTATGAAAAAGCTCAAACAATCCAGGATAGATTAGATATTTTAGATAACGTTGCAAAAAGCCCCTTTCATAAGCTGGGCGCTGATACAAAATATGTAAAAATAGGAATGGATTCTATGTTTGATTATGTTTTTGATTCTAACATTATACCTCAGACTAAAGAAGATTACGAAGCCGTAAATAAAAGCAATTTATTTAACTTTCCTGAGATGGAAACATTAAACATGATTGATAAGAAATTGTTATATTTAGACAATTTAAGACCGTACTGGTTATATAAGCTGTACAAAACCACTATTGCAATATTTAAGGGTAAATATCAGAACGCAAGAGATATCGCATTGGAAGGGGTTAAATTAAAACCTGATGATGAAGCGTTATGGGGTATGCTGCATTTTGCTAACGTACTAGAAGCGGCGAGAAAAACAGGAAAACCTGTGGAGGCTTTTATGCCGTCTAAGGATGATGTTACAAATATGTATAAAAAACTAAAAGAAAAAGTAGACATAATAAAATGAGAGTTTTACTTTTTTTAATTATAATCTAATTCTATAGGATCTGTATATGAAAAATCCTATTAAAGGTTTTACATTAATAGAGCTTCTGGTTGTTTTAGTTATTGTAAGTCTTTTAACTGTATTCGGTTACAGGTACTATGGCCCTGTCAAGATAAGAGTTTACAATGTGGTAGCGCTTATAGATATGAGAAATATAAGAACAGCTATGGAAGCTGAATATGCTGACAATCTAAGATATCCCTCTTCTATTATTAAAAAAAATAAAAAGTATGATTGGCTTTCATCAAAGGATATTTTAAAAGGAGATGTTATCGATTTTGTTACATCAAAAAATATATATGTACATTATAAAGCAAATAGCTCTGGCAGCATATATCTGTGCGCTGTAAAACATCTTCAGGGGGATAGGGTATATTTCACAGGGTCTAAAGTTTCAAAAACATATTATATGGAAAATTCCCTGACCGATGTTGATATAAGCCAGCCGAAGATCATCTCTTTGTTGCCTCCCGTTTATTTTGATGATAAATTGATAAAATCCAATAAAAGTATATGGAAATCGTTCTGAAAGACCTTTGCAGTGGAAGAAGCTAGACTAATAGAGCTTATACAAGTAATAAACAAGATATAAAGATTTACTTTGAACTATTTGGGTGCCTGGTTTTTGCCATGGAGGGTAAAAACAGCAATAGCCTCTAAAACATTACACGATATAATGTGAGAATGAGATGAAAAACAAATCTTTATCTCGTAATATGTTAGTTTTTGAATAATGACTCTTCAATATTTACCGTGCAAAGGTCTATGTGATACTATTTTCTTTTTATGCGAATAGTTCTGTTAGATAACTTTTCAGAGAACTGGGATCCCATTGTTTTTTTACCACCTCTGTTCCTATTATAGCGCCATCAGCTGCTTCACAAACACTATTTACGTCGGCTTTGCTTTTAATACCGAATCCCATTATAACCTTTTTCCCTGAAATATCTCTTATTTTGTTTATCTTGTCCTGAAAATTTTTAACATCTGCATTGAATGCTCCTCCGGTTATCCCCCTCACAGAGATAAAATATATAAAATCACCCTTACAGTTTTTAAGTGCCATGATATCTTTGTTTGTTGACTCCGGTGTTACAAAGGGGATTATAGGGATTTCAAAATCTGTGTCATAGAAAAAATTGTGCATCCTGTTTGGCAGATCAGGGATTATAATTCCATCCAGATATGAGCTAAAATTAGTGGAAAATCTTTTAGTACCATAATTATAAATCACATTTGAATAGGTCATAATATATTTTTTGATACTGCTCTCTTTTTTAAGTATCCCCATTATTTCATCTACAGAAGTTTTGGATGACATATAGTTTAATGCTTCTGAGATAACAGGGCCATCCGCCACAGGGTCATTAAAGGGGATGCCTGTCTCTATAAAGTCTATTTTTGCATCACATGCCATCTTAAGACATTCCCTGAAATGCTGCATGTCAGGATAACCTCCAACCATATAAATACCGTTCATTTTCTTATCTTTAATATTGCAACTCATATAACTCTCCTGCCGATCTATATACCACACTTTTCATTCCAACTTTGACCATATAAAGGATATTGATAATCATAAATAATCCTTTTTATACTTATTTACTATGCCCAAATCCTTGTCTCCTCTGCCTGAAAGAGAGAGGAGTATGCGCCTATCCCTAAAGATATCTGCATGAGCAATGATATATCCTAATGCGTGGCTCGGCTCCAGCGCAGGGATTATCCCTTCAAGTTTTGCAAGCTCAAAAAAACCTTTAAGCGCTTCATTATCATCTGCAGAAACGTAGTCAACCCGCTTTATATCCTTAAGCAAGGCATGTTCAGGCCCAACACCAGGATAATCAAGGCCTGCTGAAACTGAGTGCACATCAGAAATCTGTCCATTATCATTTTGTAATATATAACTCAAGCTCCCCTGAAATATCCCTTTTCTCCCAAGGCAAAGGGATGCGGAATGCTTCCCATCCTTTTTTGAAATACCCCCTGCTTCCACACCGATTAATTTTGCGTCGCTATCCAAAAAACCTTTAAATATGCCGATTGCGTTACTTCCTCCGCCAACGCAGGCTATGACGCAGTCTGGCAGTATATTAAGATTGTCAAAGAATTTTCTGCTTTCCTCCCCTATAACCTGCTGGAAATATGCCACTATCTCGGGAAATGGATGAGGCCCCACCGCTGAACCTAATATATAATGAGTGTTTACAACATTTGTAACCCAGTCTCTTAAGGCTGAACTTACTGCATCCTTCAATGTTTCTGAACCGTCTGTCACAATATTTACCTGAGCGCCCAACAGCTTCATCCTCTCCACATTATGGGACTGCCTTTCAGCGTCAACCCTGCCCATATAAACAGTGCACTCCATATTCAATAAAGCTGACACCGTTGCAGTGGCTACTCCATGCTGTCCTGCTCCTGTTTCTGCTATTACCCTTTTTTTGCCCATATATTTTGTAAGAAGAGCCTGACCTAAGGTGTTATTTATCTTATGTGCTCCTGTATGCAAAAGGTCTTCCCTTTTTAGATATAATTTAATCCCGTATTTTTCAGAAAAATTCCTGGCATAATAGACAGGTGTGGGTCTTCCTGCGTAATCTTCAAGGTAATGTTTTAATTCATTCAAGAATGCCTTATCTGTCTTTGCTTTGTTAAATGAAGTTTCCAGTTTATCCAGTGTTGGAATCAGGGTTTCAGCTACAAATTGCCCTCCATATTCACCAAAAAAACCCTTTCTTCCTTTACTTTTTATGTTCTGGCCCATAGAACGCTCTCCCTTTTTCACTAATATTCCCGCTTTGCTCTCATCTTTTTAGATTTTTCTTCAAAATTGTGAACAATACTTATAAAAGACTTCATTAGCGCGAAACTCTTTTTTTTATCCTTCTCTACGCCGCTTGACACATCGACTCCAAAAGGGTGTATTTCATTTAGAATATTCCCTATATTTTCGCAGTTTAATCCGCCTGCTACTATTATTTGCCCCTTGATATCTTTAATCCATTTCGGGAAAGATCTAAAAACCCCATCTCCTCTGCTTTTATCAAATAAAAAGTATTTATAATTATGAGAAGCAGGAAGGGATCCGAAGGCATATATTACCCTGTCTGTATCAATATAGCTGGCTATTTTGCTCTCATACACCTGAATATAGTCAACATAGGGATATATCTCTTTTACCTCATCGCATGTAACCCCCACAGCCACCGATAATATACGGTTTTTTGCATAATCTGCAATTGTTTTGGCATTTTCAAGTCCGTAATATCGCGGGCTTTTTTTGTGCATTACAATACCCACAGCAGTATAACCAAGTGAATATGCCCAATCTACGTCTGTTTTTGACTTTATGCCGCATACCTTAACAAACATATTTTAAAGTCCTTGCACTCAATATTTGAAGAGATAAAGACTTTACTTTTAGTCTCATTTATTCAACCCTTTGTATAAACTCTTCATAGCGTTTTTTACATCTTTTGTCTGCATAAGGTATGTGCCAACAAGATAGGCGTTAGCACCGGCTTGTTTATACATCTTTATATCAGCTGCTTTTTCTATACCGCTCTCAGCAACCTTTAAACATTCGCAGTTAAAATTTTCTGTAATATATTTAATAGTCGCAGCAGCTTTTTGCCTGTTCACCTCAAAGGTTTTCAGGTCTCTTGCGTTGACACCGAGCAGCGCTACATCAATATTTTCTAATTTATCTAGTTCACCAATATCATGTATTTCAAATAATACCTGCATCCCCAAAGAGTATGCTTTTTCAGACAGTTTTTTAAGAGACGCATTGTCAAGTATGGAGGCGATCAGGAGGATGACATCAGCGCCTGAAGCAAAAGCTTTTGTGATCTGTATTTCAGATATAACAAAATCTTTGCAAAGAACTGGTATATCAACCGTTTCTGCAACAGTTTTTAAAATGTCAAAGGATCCTTTAAAATAGGTTTTGTCTGTCAAAACACTTATAGCACCCGCTCCGGCTTCAGCATACAATTCGGCTTGCTCTTTAGGGTCTGTATGCATATTAATAACACCTTTTGAGGGAGAAGCTTTTTTTATCTCTGTAATAAAAGGCTTTGTTTTGAGGCTTGTTATTATATCCAGCAGAGGCTTTTTACGTTTGTATGAGGGAAGTTTTATATTATTTATCTCTTCTTTTTTTGATGATAGTATATCCTTAATAAACATTTTAATTGCCCCCACTAAGCTTATCTGGCAGATTTTCCGTGAATCCTTTATCCATATCAAGAGCTAAGCTCTCCAGTTTTCTCAGGGCGATCCCCTCTTTTATATATTTTTTTACCTCATAAAATGCATCATCCAATGGTATGTTTTTAACTATGCTAAAGGCAACAAAGGCATTTATGGATAACAAATTTACTAAGTTTTCACATTTGCCCTCTAATGAGGTATAAAACATTTTCTTTGATTCAGAAGGGCTTTTGATTGAAGGCATCAGAAAAGGTTTAAAATACTTGTTAGGATATATCATAAAATTTTCCCATTCATCGCCGCTAATTTTACAGCATTTTGTGGGCATATATGTGGAAATTTCATCAAAACCGTCCAGAGAAGAATAAACTATAACATTTTTTCTTTTCAATTTTTTTAAGGTTTTTGTATAAAGGTCCAGTTTATTTATATTGCCTGTGCCAATAACTTGAAACTGGGGATTACCCGGGTTTAAAAGAGGTCCAAGCAGGTTAAAGATGGTTGGTTTCCCTATACGTTTTCTTATAGGGGCAACTTTTTTCATTGCAGGCTGGTATTTAGGAGCGAAGAGAAATATAAATCTATTTTTATCAAAATAGTCTAATGCTTTTTGCCTTTCAAGTTCTATAGGTACATTAAACATTTCAAAGATATCTGCTGAACCAATAAAACCGCTTTGAGATCTGTTCCCATGCTTTATAACAGGGATATTCAGTGATGATAATATTACTGCCGCTGCTGAAGAGAGATTGATTGTTTTTTTCCCATCTCCACCAGTACCGCAGGTGTCTATTGTATTGAACATGCCATGATTAAATTTGATGGTATATCTGGACATAACAGAAACCGCTGCTGATAACTCATCCTCTGATTCTCCTCGTTCACTCATGGCGATAAGTGCTTCCGAAACGTCATTTTCTTTCATTGAGTCCTGCACCAGACCTTCAAAAAAATCTTCTGCCTGAAAAAAGGTCATGGAGCTGTTTTTCCCCAATTTTGGTGTTCCATCTTTTATGTTCATTTGACACCTTCGCAAAAAGTGGTATAGTTTTTGACAATATCAAGACCGTAATGCGACATATATGATTCCGGATGGAACTGAACCCCGAAGACATATCTATCTTTGTCCTCTATGGACATATATTCACCATCATAGGCAGCATGGGAGGTAACAAGCTTTGAATCACACTCGACAGCCAGTGAATGATATCTTACAGAGATGAACCTCTCCGGGAGCCCATTTAAAAGTATGGAGTTGCTTTGTTTTATAATATATTCTTTCTTGCCGTGTCTTATAGTTTTTGCCTGTCTGATTTTGTACCCCATATAAAAACCTAATGCTTGCATGCCAAGGCAAACACCAAAAAAAGGTATCTTGCCAAAATATTTTTTCAGATAATCAAGTGTGGTCCCCGAATTTTCGGGGGTTGAAGGACCGGGAGATAGGATTATTCCCTTGTACCTCTTGTTTTTGACAGGTTCACTATTTTTTACCACCTCCACATCACAGTCATTTTTAATAAAAAGGGCATAAATGTTGTAGGTAAAGGAATCGTAATTATCCACTAATAAATACATCCTGTTTCTCCATATCGCTTATTTTTTCTAAAGATTTAAGTAAAGCCATCAATTTATTCTCAACCTCCATATATTCCTTTTCAGGTACGCTGTCATAAACGATACCCCCTCCAGCTCTCAGTGTTGTTGTTTTCTCCTTTACCAGAGCACTTCTGATCAAGATACATGTGTCAATATTGCCGTTAAAAGAGAAGTATCCTGCACATCCCGCGTAAAACCCCCTTGATGATACTTCATATTTGTCAATAAGCTCCATCGCTCTTACCTTAGGAGCTCCTGAAACAGTACCTGCTGGGAAGGTGTTAAGAAATAGATCAAGGGGAGATTTATCGGAACCCAGTTCTCCTGTTACTTCTGAAACGATATGCACAACATGAGAATATACCTCAGGGATAAAGGATTTATCCACTTTCACAGAGAGAGGATCGCAGGCGGTGGTAAGATCGTTTCTGGCAAGATCCAGTAACATCAGATGTTCTGAAACTTCTTTTTCATCAGCAAGCAGATCATCTTTTATTTTATCTATATCTTCGTCAACAGGGTAAGTTCCTGCGATAGGTTTAAGCAAAGCCTTTTTATCTACTATTTTTAGGTGTGTTTCAGGTGAGGATCCCATGAGAACAATATCATCAAATTTTAAATAAAACATATAGGCTGATGGATTAATATTTCTTAAAATTCTGTAAAAACTAACTGGATTGATATGTCCCAATACCTCATATTTATTGGATAACACACACTGGATTACTTCCCCGTTCTCAATCTCTTTTTTAATTTTTGTAACCTTGTCCATATATATCTCTTTATCCATTTCCCTTTTTATCTCAAAATTGCTCCCGGAATTATCAGTTTTTGCGCCTTTATTGTTT